>JACKZZ010008103.1_pt1 | contig 41250 bp, 50 predicted proteins | sample 8027871 | NCBI WGS metagenome assembly JACKZZ01 (sample SAMN15724774, study PRJNA655200) | protist metagenome | isolation source: fluorescence activated cell sorting (FACS) single amplified genomes of... | place: USA: West Boothbay Harbor, Gulf of Maine | collected 2000-07-19
GTGAGGGTAGAACCTTTGCACCGAATAGTTCGATGATTATAGGAATGTGTAACAAACTCAACAAGGTTCAAGTAATGTCTTCATCACAAGTAGAGAGAATGTCTAATGGACAGTTCAGCGATTGTAAAGGTGGAGGACAACACGACTGGACAGACTGGGGATGGTTCTTTGATGAACAAGGTTATCCAATGTTCTTAGAAGTATGTTGTGCGGTAGCAGGCCCCAATATGCCTACCTGCTTAGCAGAGAGAAAGAAGAACACACCGACCACAGCTAATATGAGGATGCACCCGAACTTTCATATGACTAGAGAGAAGTATATTGAGAGCATGAAGTTTTTAAAACTTAGTGATGAGAAACAGAATGAACTACTAGAATATAGAAATAGACTTCTTACACAAGAAGAGATAGATAAGTTAGGAATAACATATGATAAGTAATTTTATAGAAGATAACATAAAAGATGACAAAGCGAATATAGCTTTTCACTCTATGCTGTTTTACAACGACATCAGAGCGCAAAAGTATCAAGCAAATTCTTTATCTGTTATGCGTAAAAACTTAGATTGGATTACAGATGGAGGAACTTTAAAAAATAACGATGAAGTTTGTACTACTGCTATCTTCGCATACATGGAACTTTGCATGGCAGAACTTATGCACAAAGGTGTAGAGGAAATCAAAAGACAAAGTTTAATTAAAAACACTGAAGCTGTTCACAATTTGGAAAGAATCAAATTTAAAAGACTTAAGATGGCAGATAAGAAAGGTGTCATGAAGTGGGCTTTGTGGAATTATGAAGATGAAGTCTTAGCTATGTCAGCAAGTGTTAAAAAAGCTGTAGGAAACTGTATAGCTTTTATTCTTGAAAGAGATGATGGCCCTAACTTTACAGTTGCAGACATTGAACAGATGTTTGAGCAAATAAAAGAAGACATAAGCAATCAGAAATTACCAAACGTTATCGGAGATGAAGACGATAGAGTTTTTGATACAGAAGAAGAAGAAACAATTGCTCTAGATTTAATTTCAAAAGCAATGTATTCAGAAAACTATATTGAAACTGTAATTGACTTTTGCTTAGAAGCTTAATATAATTCTCTTGCTTGACGTTACTAGCAATAGTAACCAAAGCGGGACAGCCTTGTGGTAAATGATACAATGGGAAGGTATTGGTTTGGACACTTGTACAAAATCATTGGGGAGCAATACCCCACACAAGGCCTAGGGAATCGGAAAGTATAACTATGTTGTATGAGGTACTATATGCTAAATGTAGTGATTAAGTAAAAGTATTAAAAGATTCCCTTAAGTTTGTTGTACCGATTATTTAAATAATGATTAAGTAGTAAAAATGGTGCAATAAAACGACGAGCAAATTAGAGGGTATAATTATATGGTCGGTGAATAACTAGCAATAGTTATTCCATTGCCGATACCCTCCCATCGTCGGCTCTCTTAGGAGAGCCGTATCTAAAATCACTTTACAAAATTTTTTTATTTTTGACTTGACAATACATTTATTGTATGGCATACTTAATATAGAAACATAACAGGAGGATTATGAAATTAATAACTAAAGATGCTACAGAAAAGCTATATGATGAAACAGGCATATATCAATGGCACACTACTGATAAAAAAGTAGAGAGACCGATTATGGGAGTAGATTTTGTTTTTGCACCTTTTACTGATATAGAAGAAGCTATAGAACAAATCAATAAAACATTACAAAGTAGTGGTTTAAGCTATCAAATGATTACTTGGACTTTACCTCAAAAAGATAACTTAGTAGGTGAAGAATGAGTAAAAATATATTTTGGTGCGATGAAGCTAAATTAGAAGAACCTTATAAAGGTGGAATGTATGTACGTTCAGACCTAGGACAATCTTTTAAGAAGTGGACAGATGCAGGCATAAAGATTGTTGGGATTTCTGTAGACGATTCTAGGGAAGTAGAGTTTATCATAGCACCAACAAAACAAGAGTTGAAAGAGTTTAAGGGTGAAGAAGAATGAATAAATACAAAGTACAGATTACAGGCAATAAAAAATATATTGCTAGTAGTTTAGAAGAAGCAGAGAAAATGGCAGAAAAAGATATATTAAGTATACATTATCTTTGGAAAACTAAAGTTGATTCTATTGAAGACACTGGAAAGATTGGAGTAGATAATGAGAGATAATCCATTTGATGGACCAAGTATAGAAATTGGTTCTGACGAATTTAAAAAAATGGTTATGGAAGTTATGGTTAACAAACATAACAATCCCGATGAAGATTATGATTTAAATGCGTAGTATGAATAGAGCAGAAAGAAGGGCTAAGAAATCTAAAAAAGGTGCTAAGTTTCGTGGTTTAAGTAAGAAACAAGTTCTTACGCCCGATTCTTGGAGATAGGAGAAAGCATGAGTGAAGATTACAAAAGAGGTCTAGGTAAGACATATGAGAAAGTTCAGATGATAAAGAACTGTGCTGATATGTTAAGCGTTGGCTGGGCTATTAATACAGAGACCAAAAGAAGAGAAGTTGTTTTACTTTTAAAACAAGAAAGTGGAGCGATTACTCCTTTAGCAAGTATTTGGACAGCTGAAGATTTTAATCTTAGAGAGTATGACGAAAAAGACTCTTTAATACTACAAAGAGTATTTGACCTATATCAAGTTGAAGACGACAGAGAAAGCTACGACGAATTGAATGATGGATATCATCCTAAAGATAGAACTTATGATGATATGTGGAAATTTATCGATAGTGCTCGAGAAGCCGTCGAAGATATAGAATAAACAGTTTCAGACTGCTTACGGAAAGTTAGTATGTTTACAGCGCCCCTGTTGTGTTGTATTAATGAGTAAGTAGTCTGTGAGTGTCTATTCAAGAGATGAAATCAATTGAAAGGTGGCAAAATGCCAAATTCAGAAAACAATACAATAGATACTGATGTTAGTTATGACTATGACTATCAAATAAGTAAATGTGCAGTTCGTAAATGTAAGTGGGAATCCCATGAAGCTAACAACGAAGGTGCATTAGATTTAATTACTCAAGGTGGGTACGGTGATTTTATGGATTACTTTGATATACCTCCTGTGTATTTACGCTTATGTCATAAACACGCACATAAATTTGCAAGTTGGTTAAATAATCCTAGTGTACTTCCAAGACACAATGGGCATGCACATAACGGTTCAGAACCCGGATTTTGGTATGGACACATTGGTTGGGACCAATATACTTGGCTGTCTTATGTAAACAATTTTATATACTATCTTTGGAAAGAAAATCTAAAAGGTGCTGTCAGTGTTTTTAAAAGTCAGTTAGAACATCACATAACTTGGAACAGACAAGATATAAACGATAGTTCTACTCCTTTAAGGAAAAAAGAATTTATCTTTAAATTGTTTTTTCAAACTAAAGCTTATAAAGGATTTGTTAATATAAATCGTAGACATTTTAAAGTAAAATTTTCTAATTGGCTAGAACAGAAATATCGCAGTAAAGTTTCTCTTGACATGGAAATATATAATTTAGTAATGAAAGGTAAGCTTTCTGATAAAGATTTAGAAATAATGGCTAGAATTACTGATGCAAATAGGTCTATGTCTGAAGAAGAATAACAAATTTCTTACCCCCTAGAAATAGGGGGTTTTGTTCGTTCTATAATTAAAAGTATGTCTAGAGATATACTAGAAAGCAAAACGAGCATAAGGGAGCAAGAATTCATATTAGAGTTTCCTTTACTTCATGACGCACAACAAAAAGTAAGAGATGACCCAGCCCGTTGGAAAATATTGTGTGCTGGTCGTCGTTTTGGTAAATCAAGACTTGGTGTACAGCTATGTTTAGAAGAAGCACTTAAAGGCGGTCGTGTTTGGTGGGTAGCACCTACTTTTGCAATAGCTAGAGTTGGTTGGAGAGATGTTGTTGCCGCTGCTCAAGAATTTCCACCCGAAGCTGGTGTAGATATCAGAATTGGTGATATGGAAGTAAAATTTCCCGGTGGAGGTTCTATTTCTGTAAAATCTGCTGATAACCCTCAAAGACTTCGTGGAGAAGGTTTGAACTTCCTAGTTATGGACGAGGCAGCTTTCGTGAGAGAAGAAACTTGGACAGAAGTACTAAGGCCTACTCTTACTGAAAATAAAGGTTCTGCATTATTTATATCAACTCCTATTGGAATGGACAATTGGTTTTATCATTTATGGGAGAAAGCACACACATCTGATGATTGGGCAAGATTTCAATTCCCAACAGTAGCTAATCCTATCATCGACCCTGCTGAAGTAGAATCAGCAAGAGAAGACTTAGGTGAATTAGTCTTTGCTCAAGAGTATCTAGCTGAATTTATTTCTGAAGGTGCTCAAATGTTTAGAAGTCATTGGTTTAATTATTATAAGTTAGGTGTTGGGACTGTTTGGTGTGAAGGTGAAAAATTTGACATCAATAGAGATTTAGTAAAATTCGCTACAGTTGACTTAGCTGCTTCTACAAAAGAGTCTGCTGACTACACAGTCATCTCTGTATTTGGATACCATATGCAATCTGATAGATTATTTATGTTAGACATGATAAGAGATAGATTTGAAGCTCCAGATATTGTTCCACAAATTAAAAGAGCAGTAGGTATTCACAACTTAGAATGGGTAGGTATAGAAAAAACTGGATATCAATTAGCTATAGTTCAGTTTGCAAGAAGAGATGGTCTTAGGATTAAAGAACTAAGAGCCGATAAAGACAAGCGTTCACGAGCACTTCCTTTGTCTGCTAAGATGGAAAGAGGACTTGTATATTTTCCTAAAGATGAAGATTGGGTTGGAGAAGTTGAAAGAGAACTTCTTACCTTCCCTGTCGGAGTTCACGATGATATCGTGGATACTTTAGCTTATGCTTGTCTAAGTAGCGGAACTAAAAGAAAATGGGAAGCATTTTAAATGGCTGACAACAAAAGTTTTTACAGAAAAGCAGTAGATTACTTACAAGCTCCATCACAAAGATTTGAAGTTAAAAGAGGACCTTTAGATAAATACGAACAGACTCAAGGGTCTGTTTGGGGTTATAATACTCAATCTGGTTATTTTCCACAGAAACTAATAGAAGAACTAGGAGATGGACTTGGTAACTCTGCAGTAGTTGCATGCTTAAATGTATTAGCAACTTCTTTTGCAGAACCACAATTAAAAGTTTACAAAAAAAATGACCAAGGTAAATTAGAACAAGCCTCTCATCCTCTTGAACAACTATTACAAAGACCAAATGAATTTATATCTGGTTCAATTCTTTCACACTATATAGTTACTTCTTTATCAGCACACGGTGATGCTTTTTTAATGAAAGTAAAAGATAATAACAATAATGTAGTTCAGCTTGTACCTCTTATGCCTAGTTATGTAAAGGTGAGAGGAAATAGTAGAGAACTTATTACTCACTATGAATATCATGCAGTACAAAAAAACCTTAAATCAGATTTTATTGAAATACCTAGAGAAAATATAGTACACATACGACAAGGTATGGACCCAGACGACCACAGAAGAGGATTTTCACCACTTCGCTCAGTAATGAGAGAATTGGCTGGAGACGAAGCAGCTGGACAATTTGCGGTTGCTTTGCTACACAATATGGCTGTCCCCGGAGTTATTCTAAGTCCAAAAGATGACTCTATGGGTGGGCCATCAAGAGAAGAAGCTGAAGGTATAGCTCAATCTTTTAAGTCAAAATTTGCTGGTGCAAATCGTGGAGCACCAATGATAATGACTGGGGCTATGGATGTAGACATAGTTTCTTTTACACCAGAACAATTAAACTTAACACAACTAAGAAGACTTCCAGAAGAGCGAGTGTCGGCTGTTCTAGGAGTCCCAGCAATTCTTGCAGGACTTGGTGCAGGTTTAGATGCAGCAACATATAACAATACTAGAGAACTCAGAGAATTTTTTACTGAGCAAAAAATGATACCTCTATGGTCTGCTGTAGCAGATGAATTAACTCATCAATTATTACATCAAGATTTTGAAGAAAATAATTATGAATATTATTGTAGTTATGACTTAGACCAAGTCAGAGCATTATCGGAAGATAAAAAAGAACAAGTTCTCACTATGAACTCTGCTGTACAAGGTGGTTTTGTTTCTATATCAGAAGCAAGACAAGCATTAGGTTTAGAGGTTGATAAATCTCACGAGATTTATTTAAGGCCTTTAAATATGGTAGCTGTGCCCGAAGGAGAGACTGGGATTATGAACTCTGATGAAGAGAAGCCCGCGCCTGTGGCACAGCAATCATCTGATGAAGAAGATGAAAAAGCTACTTTGAATACAACAAGATTTGAGCCAGAAGTTAGAAGAAGTAAGAGAAGAATAGGCAAAAGAAAGTCTGTTATAATTGACCTATCAATGGAATTTAAATCAGCAGAACAGACAAATATAAAACTTTCTGAATCGGAAAAAGCCGCTGCTGTTTCTGCTAAAGTTAAAAAAGTATTACAAAAGAAAGTTAAAGAACATAATGCAAAAGACCCAAAGTATAGAGCTACTTACGGAATGCTTGCCGCAGTGTTCAGAAGAGGCGTTGGCGCATATAGGGGCAACCCATCTTCAGTCAGAGGTAATGTTTCTTCAGCAACCCAATGGGGCGTAGCTAGAGTTAACGCATTTCTTAAAGGATTAAAAGGTAAATTTCCGAGAACAGCTTTTGACCAAGATTTACTTCCAAGTGGTCATCCCTTAAGTTCTAAAAAATCAGCTAAAGCTGCTTCAGTCAAAACTGGGGATACAGTTAGCTGGTCAATTAACAAAGACCCAGACCCACCATCAGTAGTTCATGGTGTTGTTACTTCTGTAAACAATGATAAAAAAGAAGCGACTATGGTTGTATGGGCCATTATGGAAAATGGTTCTCATAAAAAAACAGATAGAAGCGTTACAATGCCTTTTGGTAAGTTAAGTAAGATAAAAGATTTTAGAAAAGAAGAAAAAGCTAAAAAGCCTAAACCTACAAATTTTCCATCAGCTGGTGACAATCAAAAACTTGCTTTAAGCAATTCAAAGTTCAAACAATTTCCAGATAAAAAATATGTTGATAATCTAAAAGAAAATTATCCAAGTATTTGGAGAAGAGCTGGTACCGGTGGTAACCCACCAACCGCATTCACTGGAAACGATGCCTACAGAAACTGGACGAAATATAAAGCCGGAGATAGAAGTTCTTCTGTTTTATCTTGGGTAAAAAGAAGAGAAAGCTTTATGGCTCGTCATCAAAAAAATACTAGATTAAATGGAATCATTGCCGTTATGAAATGGGGCGGTGTAACCAAATCTGGAGTTAGTACTATGAAAAGCATAGTTAATGAGCAAAAGAAAAAAGAAGATGCTCGTAAAAAGAAGGCTTACGAAATCTTGTCTCACAAGGACGATTTAACAAGTTAAAATAGTTAATAGTATCGAAAGGTATATGAGTAGGTAGATGAAAAATAAATTTAACAAGTCTATTGAGTTTAAAACAATAGATGAAGACAAAGGACAAGTTGAGGCAGTTTTCTCTGTTTACAACACATTAGACACAGATGGAGATGTTGTCGTTCCCGGAGCTATAAAATCCGGATTCAAAGATAATCAAGTACCAATGGTTTTCGCTCACAAGTGGGACCAACCAATAGGTAAAGGTACAATTGTCACTGACGATAATAAAGCTACATTTAAAGGAACCTTTTTTATGGGAACTGAAGCTGGAAAAGAAGCTTACAATCTCGCAAAAGAAATGGGAGACTTACAAGAATGGTCATTCGGTTTTAGAATAAATGACTATGAAGTAGCACCATTTAAAAAAGATGGTTCTGATGACGAACAGGATGTTCGCTATCTAAAAGAATTAGAAGTGTTTGAAGTTTCACCAGTATTAGTTGGTGCAAATAGAGAAACCTACACATTAGCAATTAAATCTGGAGAAGAAGCTATCTATGAATCTAATTCAGATTCAAAAGAAGCTCTTGATAAAGATATTTTCGACAATGCTGAAGATGCAAAGAAAAGAGCAAAAGAATTAGGTTGTTCTGGTAGCCATACTCATGATGTAGATGGCAAAGAGGTACACATGCCTTGCGCATCTCATGATAGCTATGAAGAAATAATTGCTAACCAAGGTAAAGATTTATCTACTGATGATGAAGGAAAAGGCAAAGAAATGTCTTGTGACTATGGTGACACTGGTAAGTGCGCTAAAGAGAGTCAAAAGTCATCAGAAGAAGATACAAAAGTTTCAGAAGAAGATAATTCCAGCGTGCAAGGGGTAACTTTTTCAGAAGAGGTGAAAGATGTGCTTGCTGCATTAGAGAACCTCATAGTGCGTGCAAAAGCAATAGCTATGTTACGCGAAAAGGATGGAAGGACATTATCGGTGAAAGCTAGTTCTGCTTTAAGAGCAGTACAAGATGACCTTAATGATGCGTGGAATGAAATCGATACAATTATTGATGAAACCATAGAGATTCCAGAATCTGAATCAGAAGATGACGTTGAGACTGCGGTCGAAGAAGTTGTTGAAGATGCAGAAACTGAATCAGAAGATACTGAAGTAGTAGAGGAATCTACAACTGATGATATCGAGGTTACTGAAGAAATTGTAGAAGATGAACCAGAAGAAGATGCTGAAGAAGACGTTGATGATACAGACACAGAGTTTGAAGTAGTTGACGAAGAATTTGAAGCACTTTTTGCTGAGGCACAGACCACACTCACAGAGGCCACTTTACTTGAATTAGACGACGAATAAGTATAAGCAAAATATTTGGAGATAATATAATGTCAAATTATAACGAAACACTTCAAAAAAAGAGGGCTGAGTTAAAAGAAGTCTTTGATAATCCAGCAGATGACGGTAAGTATTCTGCTGAGCAAAAGAATGCTATCAATGGACTTAATACTGAGCTTGCTGAGTTAGTTGATGCAGCTAATAATGCGAAATCCAAAGCAAAAAACGAAAAAGCTATGGAAGAAGCAGTATTTGCAGCTGAAGAAGTAGATAATTCACCTAAAACAATTGGTGAATCCTTTATCAACACTGACGCTTACAAAGGATATCAAGAATCCGGAAGTAAGGGCCTTGACTCAACAGTTAAGTTCTCACCTATGGGCTATAAAGCTACATTAGGTGCGGGTTTATCTCAGAACTTCCCACCAGAAGTGTTAAGACAACCGGGAATCTTAGAGTCCGCTCTTAGAGACCCAGACGCAGTGATTGGTCTTTTTGACCAAATCGAAACTGACCAAAATTCCTTTGCATATATGGAAGAAACTACATTCACAAACGCTGCTGCTGAACAAGCAGAAGAGGCAACAACAGCTGAAGCTACATTAGACTTCACTGAAAAGACTGCATCAATAAGAAAAATTGGTGTTTTCTTGCCTGTGACTGAAGAACTTCTTGCAGATGTAAACGGAATTCAAGGTTATGTGAACTCAAGACTTGGCACAATGATGAAGCTAAGACTTGACGGACAAATTATGGATGGTAATGGTAGTGCTCCTAACTTAGGCGGATTATTAAACACATCTGGAATTAACTCATTTGCATATGGGTCATATTCCGGTGAACTCGCTAGATTAGGACAAATCTATCAAGCCATTACAGAAATTAGAAAAGACGCATTTGTAGAACCAGATGCAATAATTATGCACCCATCAGATTGGTATGACATCGTAACATCAGTTACTGATATCACTACTACAACATCTGGTGCTGCTGCTAAGAACCCATTATTTATGGTTGCTGGCGGCTTTGGTGCAGATGTAACCCCAAGACTTTGGGGTCTACCGGTCGTTACAACTTCTGCAGTTGCTGCAGGAACACAAATGGTTGGTAGGTTTGGTGGCGGCGAAGCTGCTCATCTTGTGATGAAGCAAGGAATCGACCTTGCTGTATCAGACTCTCATAGTGACTTTTTCCTTAAAGGAAAATTAGCTATTAGAGCAACAATGAGAGTAGGTCTCGTAGTCTATAGACCAACTGCATTCTGTAAACTAACACAGATGTAATAACATTTGTTTTAATAACAAATAATAATGGGGGATTAAGTTCCCCCATTATAAAAAATAAAAAGGAAAAATTTTAAATGAGTGAATTTATAAAAGTAGAGAAAGACATCTGGAAGCTTAAAGATGGTTCTTTATGGGAAGGCAATGTAAATGAATGCCCAGAAGGTAACCCAGATAATATTGCCCATGCTGGTAAGGAGTATCAAAAAGATTATTTGAAGCTTCACGGTTGGGGCGAAGAAAAAGCTGCTCCTAAGAAAAAAGCTGCAGTTAAAAAAGCTCCAGAAACCAAAGCACAAAAACCAGCTGAAGACAAGTAGGACGTAGCCAATGGCGCTAAGTTCGGTTTCAGATGTAAAAAGTGTTATTGGTGTCGACATGTCGTCAGCTGACGAAACAGCAATAACTAATATATTTATACCAGCAGCAGATGCTGCAATTAAAAATTATGTAGGGTATGAATTAGAATACAACGCTTCTGTAGTAGATACTTTAGATGGAAATAATCAAGAAGAGATTTACACAAGTGTTGCACCTATTATTTCAGTAACTTCTGTAGTAGAAGATTCTGTGACACTAACAGAAGGTAATCAAGAACATTATGTCGTTTATAAATCATTAGGAAAAATAAAAAAAACAGGTTCAAAACAGTTTTCAAGCATAAGACTTCAAAATATAGTTATTACTTTTAAAGCAGGATACTCAGATACGGAAGCTACAGCAGAAGATATTCCAAAAGATATAAAAGTAATAAGTGCAAAAGCAGCAGGAAAGATGTTTATAGCTTCTGCAGCTTTAGGTTCTCAACAAAGCACAGGAGACGTATCAACTCACGCTGCAGATAAAACAACAGATTCTCAATTTCAATTAGTAAGAAACGAAAGACTTGGAGATTATTCAGCTACTTATGAACCAGTAACAGATTTACTTGCTCAAGAAGTACTTACAAATCAAGATAAATCTGTTTTAAGTAAATACAAGAGGCAATACTTCACATCGGCCTCAATACTCGACTAAACTAATAGTATGGATATAGAATTTAACAAAGCACAAAGAAAAGCTTTTTTGATGGGAATAGACTTTCCAGTCTTTGCAGAAGCTGTTATTGAACAAATGAACAGTTTAAGAATGCAAAAAGTTAATTTAGTTCAAGATATGGACAATGTAGTTAACGATTATATGGCTGTTTGTAAAAAATACCCCATCAAAGAAAAAAAGTCAAAGAAAAAATAACTTGTGGCCAGATATGACTACAAATGTTCTAAGTGCGAACATCTTTTTGAAGTAGTCCACTCTATACATGATGAACCGAAAATTAAATGTGAAAAATGCAAAGCAATATCTTCTAGACAAATACCTACTAGGGTTAATTTATATGGAACTGTTGGCATTGATTGGAATACTGACCCTTCTAAAGTTTCTCAATCAATGAGAGACAAAGCTAAAAAAGCATCTAGACGTAAACAATCTTTTTAAACAGAATACATTGTATATTTAAGAGTGATTTCTTCTCCCGCTTTTATAGGTCTTAACGGAAACAAATGATTTACATAAGTATTATCAAATCTCTTGACTACACAGTTCGGTGTTTCACTATGATTAATAAATCCACCAAGCGGTGTTCTGAATACATCTTGGAACTTATCTTCAATGAACACATGCGTTACTCCTAACGAAGTTTCTGTATCTTTGATATCTTTCAATGTAAATAAACCTAAACCTTCTATCTTGCTAGGTTGAATTGTCATGTGCTCTGGTAAAGGTCTATAGTTCATCGTCTAAATCATCCCATCCATAGTCTTCACAATAATCTTTTTCTTCCATTAGTCTGGTTGCTTCCAGCCTCTTACTCTACCTTGTTTAGCAGGTGCGTGTAAGAAACACTTATCTGCAGGATTATATCTACTTAAAGTTGTTTTACAGTTTTCTATCGTACATAGCCTGTTATTGTTAAACTCTTTAGTTTTTCTAGTACGTTCATATCTACTTTTTCCTGTTATATATACTGAATTACTCATCTTCATCCAGTCCAACAACGTCTATAAGAGGTACTTTGCCTACAACTCGACCTTTGTCGTCATACCAGTATTCATACTCTATTTTATCTTTTGCCATTTTCTCTCTTTTGTAATTCTTCAATCTGTTCATCAGACATAAACCACTCAGCAGGAAAAGAATGATTTTTTTGTTCTATTTCCCACTCTTTTACTTCTACATAATAATCTAAACGGATACACATCCAATCTGATATCTTACCAATAACTTTGCTAATACTTCTAGCTAATTCCATTATCCAAACATCTATTCGTTGAGCCATTTTTCTCTCCATTTCTCTTCGTCTTCCCAGCACCATTTACTTGAATTCCAATCACGCCATTGAGTTCTACCATAAATATCTTCAGCAAGTATTGAAGCCATCATAATGTTGTAATACGGAGTATATTGAACTTTAGTAAAAGAAAAACCAGTATTTATTTTAGAAGTCGGTCCATTGTAAGGCCTACCCCATCTCAAAACTACCCATTCATCCCACATCGGCATCTCATACTTCTCTGCAACCCAATTCCATGTCCAAGAAACAAATTGCATAACACCTGTATCACCATTATCTAACCTATGAGCAGAAGATTTACCTCTTGATTCACACCAACCAATCCTTACTGCTGTATCTATATTTTCATAATCAAAAAACTCAACATACAAATGGGAATATTGCAACATTGTAGAGGGTACATTTTGTTGACATTCTATATATGAATTAATTTGTTGATTTTCTGATAAATTAGGAGCATCTGGTGTCCCAAATGTTGCTAAAAACAGCATACAACTAGCTATCATTATTTCCTTTCATAGGATTATAATGCCATAAAACTAGCTAAAAGTCAAGAATTAATCTAATTTTTTTTGAATTGCTTCTTGAATTGCTACTTTTTCGGAGTTACCAGTTACAGCAGTAACATATTCGTTAACAAAACGACCGTATTGGTCTTGTATTAACTTAAATATCTCTGCTTCCCAACAGTTGGCATACTTATTCCAACCGAGATATATGGTCCTATCTCCTATTTTATAGATTTTTTGCATTTCATCTAATGCAATAATCTCTAATTCAGCCATAAAGGCCTCCTTTGCTACACACCTTTATTATAGCAGGTCTTGACTAAATAGTAAAAAAAATGGAAAAAACTTGACAAATTGTGAAAGGTGTGTCATTATTATAGTATGAATAGAAGGAGAACGTATGGAGACAACTAATAAAGTTACAACTCTAAGACCCAGTTTAGAACAAGCAGAGTTCTTGTTTAAAAGGTTTCCCAATAAACCTTTAAGAGAATGGGCAGAAGATTGGGGTGTATCTCACGAACAGGTAAGAATAATGAAAATACAATTAGGAATACCTACAAGTAGAAAAGTGGAATATACAGCAGAAATGACTAAATCGGTAATAGATTATATTGCAGAGGGTAAAGGTACAATTAACACACCTCGAACATTTAATTCTTTACCATATGGTAAAACAACTTTTATAAACTGGATGGCAGAATATCCGGAGTTGACTGATGCCGTTGTTGAAGCTCAAAGTATAGCAAGACACAACAAACTCAATCCAACTCATAAAAGATGTTCTCAAACAGGAGAACTTTTACCTGTATCAGAATTTTACAATGATAGTAGAACTCTAGATGGATTTTCCAGTAGAAGTAAACAAGCTGTGAAGTCTAATGCTAAGAAATATTATGAACAAAGAAATGTTACTGAACCAACAGTTACAGAAAAGCTTTGTCCTGCTGTTTCTGACTTAGGAGTTTTACCAGCCAAATACTTTGGTTTGAGTACTAAGCACTCAACAGGACTGCAAACTTATTGTAGAGAGTTTCAAAAACAGTATCAGAAATTCTTAAACAAAGATGGCTACACTCAAGGTGACGCATATGAGTTAGCTAAAGAACCAACTTATGAATATTTTGCTGGGCAAGGATATCATCGCATAACCGAAACGAGTAATTTCTAAGTAAAACCTAATCAAACCCCTCCTAAGTGAGGGGTTTTTTTGTTGGTATAATAAATGGTATGCCTAAACTACCAACATCTTTATTAAACGAAAGCGTTACTATACAATCATTAAGTGGTTCCTCTGTAGACGATAGGGGACTTTCAACAGCAACTTGGTCTGACTCTGCAACAAACGTACAAGCAAGAATTATGGATTCTGGTGGTGTATCTGAAGTGGATTCTGAAAATAGAACAGAACAAGTTATAGAATTTAGAATTTACATACCTTCTGGAACAACTGTATCTATGGATGATAGAGTTAGCTACGATAGCAAATTTTACAACATTAAAAATATTAAAAAAATAAAAGATAGATTTGGAAATATTTTTTATAAAGAATTGACTATGGATTCGGGATACTAATGGCTCAAGGTAGATTAAAAATGAAAAATCTTTCTTTACGAAGCTTTAAACAAGTAACTGATGGATTCGCAGGCGGTGGTAGGTATAACTTTCAAAAAATTAAAAATTTAAAAGATTTAAGAACTTTTTTTTATGAATATTCATTGTTCATTGGTGACTTATCTTCTATTCCCGGTGTTCCTAATTTTAATACAGCCAACAAAGTAAGAAATCTTTTTCTTAAGTCTGGACGTATTATGGGAGACGTTAACTCTCTTATGGGTACAGCGCAAAAAATGATGGATGGTTTTCAAATGTCAGATTTAGAAACTGCTGGTGAGCGTGCATTTCGTCGTGTTGGAGGTAGAGCTACCGGTAAAGTAATGATGAAAATTCCGGGAAGTAATCCTTTAGCTCGTGCTGCTAGGTCTGGTCTAGGAGCTAATATGCAAAAAGAATTTGATAGTTTTACAAAGAAAGCTTTTAGGCAAACAGGTCTTTCTGCTAAACCAGCTGTAAGAGTATACGGACACGTTAATGTAGCAAGTATATATGACCATAGTGCTATTCATAAAATATTAGAAATAGTAACTGAAGACATAGCTAGACAAGCATATGTTTTTACTCCAGTTAAAACTGGTAGATTGAGAGGAACACTTTATCCATCATTCAAAGATACAAAAGTTAAAGGTGGACACATGAGAAGAGGTAGGGTTTCTATTGGAGAAGGACTTGATTATGGTTTAAAAATTGAGTTTGGTAGTGGTTCTGGATTTGACGTTGGAGTCGGAGCGATAAAAGCAAGATACTTTCCAGAAACTCCACAAGCTGTTCAATATTTAAGAGGTGCTAATGAAAACCGTAGAGCAGTTACAAATGGTAAAGGTGCTATGTTAAGAAGAGGTGCAGCCAAAGCTGCAGCAAGATTAAAGTCATCTGGTTTAGGTCAATTTAGACAACACAATATAGAAAAAGTAATTAAAGATATGAATGGAAAGGTAAAGTAATGTCACAACAGTTACCAGATGCAGAAATTTTATTTAGAACTTGGGCATTGTCTAGAACGCCTATAGCAAATTTAGTCAACACAAAAGTAGCAACAAGACTTCCTACTACTGGGACATTACCCTTTTTAGTTTATTCAATGTTAGGTGGAGCTCCCTTAGGAGGAGAATCTCTAATTTATGAAGCAACAATGTTTATTGATGCTTACGCAGGAAAATATGCTTCTTCCGGAACTAAAGGTCAACCAGATTTTTCTGGTGCTTTTAATTTAGCAAATACAGTTGTAGAAGAAACATTTGACTATGCACCTACTAAGTTAACTTCCACTGGTGGTGAGGTTGGTGTGATACACGGCTTTTATAATCAGAGCGGACCCTCAAGGATTGAAGAACCCGACCTCGGTTTAGCCCGCTATAATATAGAAGTAGTAATGGTATATGGAGCAAATACATGAAAAATGTTAAATTGAATCCTTTTATTAGAGTTTTCGATTCTATTAGAGACGAAAAGCTCGATATTATCTTTGATGGTAAAGAATGGGTAGAAGTAAAAGAATCTGATTGGAACAGACTAAAACAAAGTCAAACCAAGCAAGGTGAAATACTAATACCTACATTCGTTACTGAAGGAGAAGGTATGGGAGAAGTTAAGGGTATTTCTGATGTTAAAGAAGAAATATCTAGCGATGAGGAATGGTTCGGTACTGACGAAGTAGTAGAAGAAGAGTGACAAACTCTTTATAACCATAGGTAGGTAAATAAAATGGCACAAAGTATTACAGAAGTTCTTTTGGGAACTGGTAGTCTTTTTACAGCTCTGGAGTCTGACTTGAATGGTGGAAGCCCAAACGTGGTATTCCCATCCAATACAAGTGTTACCCCAGCAAATACATACTGGACCAATATAGGATATTCCGAAGGTGGATTTTCATTAGAATATGATAAAACATTTGAAGATGTAACAGTAGCAGAAGAGATTGACCCTATTAAGACAATCAAAACTGCTCAAGAAGTGAGAATCACAGGAGAGCTTGCTCAAGCTTCCCTTGCTAACTTAAAGCTAGCAATGGCTGGTGGAACAATTTCTACCGATTCTCCAGCATCCGGATATTCAACATTAGTTCCTCCAACAACTGACTCTTTCTTAGAGTATGGCTTGTTGTTAAGAGTTAACGCTCCGGGTACTGATGAAGCAGGTGCAGGTAAATTAAGGGACATTCATGTTCCTAGAGCAGTTAATGTGGGTGCATTCTCAATGACACACGCAAAAGCTCCTCAAAAGGTGACAGTAACGATTGAGTACAAAGTGCTCAAGCCGAATGCTGATGCACCATTTGCAAATATATTTAAAATTATTGACACAGTCTAATAATTAATACGTAGGAGGTATTGATGTCAGAATTTAAAGATTTTGATGAAGCAGTGGCAGAAGAAGCCGATGTAAAAGTTACTTTCAAGGTAGGGGGCAGGAACTACGAAGCTCCTTCAACCCTACCAGCGAAAGTAGTGTTAGCGCAGTTAAAACTGTCAAACGATAGTGGTGGCATAGACCAAAAAAACATTGGAGAATGGTTGGGAGCTGTTATGGGTGAACAACAATTTGGTCAAATGTTAGATGACGGAATAAGCTGGATACAGCTAGAAAAAGTTTTGATTTTCTTGTTGGTCACATATGGAATAATTCCAGACCCAGAAGAAGTCTCAACTGAAGGGGGAGAAGAAGAAGACCCAAAATAAATCTATCTTGGGATGATGTCTTAAGTAGATGGTCTTCAGTAGAATCGGATTTTTTAAGATTCTACAAACTCGAACCTTTAAATATTAGTTGGAGATTATTTAAAAATCTTTTATTCAGCCTAGTTTCTGAAGAATCTTCTTTTTATGCACCTTATTTAGCTGAGCAATTGAAAGAAGCAAGAGATGAAGCAGAAAATAATCGTAACGAAAAACCAAAAGTACAAATATCTTTGGCGGATGCTATGCAGGATTTAGGTGTAAATGACTAAAATTGGTGGTGCCCATCTTGAGATTGATGCAGACGCTTCAAAGGCAGAAGAGGGTGCTAAATCTGGTGCGCTGAAAATTGGTGCAGTCTTATCTAAAGCATTTTCTGGTATTTCTGGAATGATAAATGCTGCTGGTATTGGTATGTTAGCTGGTATCAGTATTTCTTTAGTAGCAGGTACAAGAGCAGCTATAGAGTTTGAAGATGCTTTTGCTATGGTTAAGAAAACTATGGCAGATGTAGATGACCCACAAGTATTCGAAAAAATTGCAGACGACTTAAAAGCTTTAGCAACTCAAATACCAGTAAGAGCTTCCGAATTAGCAGGATTAGGTTCTGTTGCTGGACAGTTAGGTGTCGGCGCAAATGATGTTTCAAATTTCGTAGAAGTCGTAGGTAAATTAGGAGTTGCTACCAATATGACTGGTGAGCAAGCAGCTACTTCTTTAGCTAGATTCTTAAATGTAACAAATGAATCAACTGATTCAGTAGGAAAATTTGCTTCTATACTTGTACAACTAGGTAACAATGTTGCAGCACAAGAATCTGAAATAATATTACTAGCACAAAACTTTGGTGCTATAGGTTCGGTGGCAGGGTTATCTGCTACTGATATTCTTGCATTTTCAGCAGCTATGCGTGAAACTGGACAGCAAGCTTCAGCGGGTTCTACTGCTTTAGGAAAACTTTTTACAATAATGGCAGATGCTGGTAAATCTGGAGGTAGTGATTTATTTAACTTTGCAGAAGTTGCTGGCGTAAGTGTCGGTGAATTTGCAGAATTAGTAGAAAACGATATAGGTAAAGCGGCCCAAGTGTTTTTAGCTGGGTTAGACAAAATGAATGAATCGGGTAAGGCATTAACTCCTACCCTTGCAAAATTAGGTCTAAACCAAGTAAGAACAGCAAGAGCAGTTTTATCTTTAGCAAACAACCAAGAAGGTTTAAATGAAGCTTTAGCTTTAGCTAGAGAAGAAGCAATAACACAAAATGCTTTGAATGAAGAAGCTGCAACAAGATTCGAAACAGTATCACAAAAGGTTGCACAGTTTAAATCTATTACTAATGTAGCAGCATCTGAAATCGGTGAAGTTTTTCTTCCAGTAATAAGTAAACTTATGGATTTCTTTATTGTATTAGCTAAGGGCTTAGTAGGCCTTGTTCGAGGTTTTAAAGAACTTGGTACGGGTATGAAAGTATTTGTGACTACTGGCGCTGTTGGACTAATTGTAAAAATGTTTCAAAATATGTTTACGTTATTTGGAAAAATTGTAAAGGTGAGTACACCAGTAAAAGGATTTTTTACAAGTTTTAAAACACTAGCTGGAAAGCTTTTAGGTCCATTAAAAGTATTGTTTGGAGCTGTTGGAGCTGTAGTAGCAGCTATAACGGCATTATTTAAATTAGGTGAAAAACAACAAGCTTTTGATGATTTTAATTCTGGTATTCAAGGAATGGTAGACAGTTTTAAAGAGTTAGACACTATGGATGGTGGTATAGCTGGAAATATATCAGATGAAGTAATTAAAGGTTTTATTGAGGGAGTGCCGGAAGGATTTCAAGAAGGCGTTCGTACAGCAATAGCAAAAGGGGATATAACTAAAGCATCAACTTTAGCTGCTTTTGAAATAGGTGATGTAATGGGAGAAGGTATTTCTGACAGTTTACGTAATGCTTTAGGTGTTGGTGACATCATGGATGGGAATAAACTATCAATGTTGTCAACAGCAATACAAGACATGGACCTAGACGGAGGTGTTGATAAATTTGGAGTAATATTCGAAACAGCTGAAGCACTTCAAGAAGAACTTAGAAAAGGTGCTATGGCTAATGAAGAAAACGTTGTACACCTAGAAGCTATGTTAGCTTTTTACCTTCAGACGGGAAATGCTGCTGGAGATTTAGAAACAACACAAGAAAAATTAGTAAGAGTTCTTAAAGAGCAAGTTGGATTACAAGTAGCTATGAGTCCTTGGTTTATTAAAGCAATGGAAACTGAAAAAGGCAGATTAGATATGGCAATGAGATTTAAAGATGTAAATCAAGAGCTTTTTGATATGCTAGTCGCTATGGGATTACTAGACCCAGTTGACCCAATAATAGATGCGTTTTCCCAGTTAGAAAAAGACACGAACAACTTTTTAGCTTTGATGGAAGATTTGAGAAAGCCGGAACAATTAGTTTTTGATGTAGAGATGGCTGAATTTGATGTTGCTGATGCACATAAAGAACACAATGACTTACATAAAGAATCTGCAGATTTACATCAAGAAGATTTAGACCTAGCTAAAGAGCTAAATGATTTACAAACTGCTGAGATTATGACTCATGAAGAAAAAATCGAACAGCAGGAAAAAATAAATGAAGCTTTAGAAATAGAGAATAGTCATTTAAACAATGCTGTTATGACACTGCAGGAACAAAGGTCAGAACAAGATTTAATAAATGAAGCTTTAGAAATAGAGCAAAGATTAAGAGATGGTTTAGCCTTAAGTGCTAATGACCAGTTACAAAGAGAAAAGCTTAGAAAAGATAGAAGACGTGTTGAATTAGCTATACAGCAGGGTTCCTTAGAGTTTGGAGATTTAGAGTTACAAGCTATAGATGAAAATATAGCTGCTATTGAATCAAAGACTGTATCCCAACAAGATGCAGATATAGCTAGAGAAAAAGCTAAAAAAATTGTTGATAGAGCTGAGGACAGAAGACTTAAAGAAATCAGTCAAGCTGAAAAGCTTCGTGAGGATGCTAAAGATATAGCTTTAGAAGCTCAAGCTAGACGAAATGAAGAAATTGAAACAATTGAGAAGCGTCGTATTGCTATTAATGAAAGATTATTAGAACTTCCTAGAGAAATTAAAGAGGCTCATGTAGATATTCACAACGCACAAATGGATTTGATAGAAGCTAACGCAGCAGTTCTGTTATCTTTTGGAAGTTTAAGAAGCGTTGTAGTTGAAGATGCAATAAAAATGGCTACGGCATTAGGTATGCCATTAGAAGTTCTTCAAGGAATAATGACATTATTTAATCACGCACAAGTAGAATCAGTACCTAAAATCAACGAAATGTTAGATAGAGTTAATGACCCGGGCCTTGGAGGTATGGGTATAGAATATTCAAACTCAACGTATGACAAAAATAGAACAAATTATCAAAAGTTTAAACGATATGAATTTAAAAATAGACATATTGGTGGAGCAGTTAAACCTTCTGGAAGTTATATGGTAGGTGAGCTTGGACCAGAAGTATTAAAGATGAACCCATCTGGCGGTGGTTATATTAATAGACTTGGACAAGGGAGTAACGCAGGTATGTCTCAAAACAATGTTGTAAATGTCAATGTAACAGGACTTCCTAGTGACCCTATAGCATCAAGAAGAATTGCTCAAAATATTCAAAGAGAGTTAAATAAATTATCTAAAGATGGAAGAAGCGGTAGTGTTAGATAATAAACAAGATGATATTCTCAAATATTGTGAATCAGATTTTAAATGTGGTAATTACTTTTATCACAGTCAATACAGATACTGTGAGCAATGCAGAGCTAAGGATTATTGCTGATGGCTAATACTATAACTATAGGAAGAATGACCTTTACTTCACCAGCAACCTTTAATATTGCAGCAGTTCCAACAAATACAAGAAACTCAATGGATAGAACTTCAACTTTAAGCGGTAGATTTGTAGCAAGCTCAGTAACAGAAGCAAAAGTTTTAAGAGATGAACTTGTCTCAATGGGTAATTCAAACCTATTGCTACCTCTAACATACACTGGAGATACGACATTTCAAGGATTTTGTAAACTGCAAAATGTTTCTATAAACCATGTGAGTTTAGCTACTGGAGTTCTTGATTATCAAATTACAATACTTATACAAGGTAGAACATCAGAGATGTTATTTGAAAGTAACATGTCTGGTGCTCTGTTAACGAATTCACACAGCATAACAACATCTAACACAACTTATGGGCCTTTTCACGCGTTACCAGTTAACGCATACAACTACGACCATGAAAATGCACCAGTTGGAGTAACTAGAGCTACAGAAGATGGTAATGTTACACTTTTTTATAAAGATACTCTTAGAGACAAAGCTGCTCAATGGTTAGTTGAGCCAGAAAACTTTTATAAAGGTGCTTGTAAAATAACAATAAACAATACATTAAGAACAGGATACTTATCACCTAACCACCCTACAGGGGTAATTTTATCTAACGGAATAGTTAGATTAACTTCTGGTTCTGTATCTGACGAATCAAGATTTAATTTAGAGTTCTATGACAATGGTTCATTTACTAGTTCCAGAGAAATATCAATAAACTCTGGTTCTTCTACTACTGACTGGAATCTATGGAAAACAGTCCAAATTATAAGGAACGAGCCACAAGAATGTGTTGTAAGATTTACTTCATATTCTTCAGATGATAATGGTGATGGGCGACTCACAGTTGATGCCACTATAAAACGAGGAGCTCATCACATATCATTAGTAGCAAATCAAGGTGCCACTTCTAATAGAGCAGCAGCATCAAGAATAAACTTACAAGTTACTGAAAATGGAGGAACATTTTCGAATAGTACTGGTTATATGGTTGAAAGTAGTGCAGATAGCTCTGGACAGAAATTTCTTGTTGGAAGCCCCCAAGGCTATACAGCAGATACAACTAATAAATTAATACACCTATCAACAGCACAATTTAAGACATATGTTGGATATGTTTACAATTCAAGCAATCCATTAAATCACGATACAGCAAACGCTGTACGAGACCAATATCTAGAAAGTATATACGAGAATGTAAGATTAGTGAGGGCATAGATGGCAGTTACAGAAAGATTAATGGGAGCTGGTAACTTTAGCGTTTCGTTTTCACAAGAATTTACACCTACATCAATAATTCAATCTATAAAAGAATGGGGTCATATAGTTATTACCCCACAAGAAGTTGATATAGATACGCTCTCAGATAGTGAGATATTGTCGGCATCAAGATATACAGGAATTGTTTTAAACAGAACACTAGAAGAAGGTGTTGTCAGTATAAATGGACAAGGATTAGAACTATACATGGGAGATGGCTCGGCAAAAGGTATGGTTATTGCTGAATCAAACAATGTAGGTAAAGTTAGAACTTATACGGGCACAACCTTAGCCGAAACTTTGTTTAACTCTACTGCACAAACCAATAAACCATTAGGAATAATGAGAGACGAAGCAGGTAATTCTCAAGCCATAACACAAGGAACAATTACTAATCCTGCAGGAACTTATACTGGTGCTCACTTCGTAGAAACTTCTTTGTCTGCTTTAAAATTTATTTGTGAAGTCTTAAATGTTGAATACAAATTAAATGCAAATGGTACTTTAGATGCTGGTCCAGCTGCTAATTTATTTAGTGGAGTTGGAACTAATGAACCTACTAGCATAGTTGTAAAAACAGCATATGGTCAAGACCCAGAATTTGAAGGTGTTGTTCCACAAGGCTTAAGAACTGAATTTGATGCTACAGACTGGGTTTCTAGAGTAGATTTTACTGGAGAAGTTGGTTTCTTTGATATCGCAACTGATGTTGCAGGTGAAGCTAATCTAAGTTCTAATCCTTATAAAGACTTACATGGTAATGCTTTAAAACGTGTTGGACTAGTACAAGAACCAGATGTTCCAGAAGCTAACTTAAACACAAGAGCAACAACTCTTTTAAATGAGCTAGCAAGAATAAAAAAAGTTCTTAATTTAGATTTAGAGCAATATGAAGTAACTGGAGATATGAAACCCGGAGACTTTATATATGCTTTTGACCCAGATGTAGGTTTTAAAGATACTGCTACAGATGCAACAGCAGAATCAAGAAGTATATATGAAATAACTTTTAGAGGACAAACAATAACACCTGTAAAAATAAGAGTTTTAGGAATTACATTTCCAATTACAACAGGTATGGGTTGCTACTACAGAGATAAAGATGGTAACTATACAGACATTACTGAGTATGTTCAATATGAAAGTGGTTCTGCACAAGTAGAACTTGGTGACTTAATAAGAACTATCGGAGATGATTTAAGATTTAGCGAGTTTTCATTATCAAAAAGTACAGCAGGAGCTTTTTCTATACCTAATTTACCTGCAACTCCGACACTTCAGTCTGGTACATACTTAAATGCTACTGGTGAATCCAGTGGCTTTATAAGGGTTACTGTTGCTAAACCAACTAATATAGATGGTTCACAGATAACAGATGGTAGCCATTATAAAGTTAGATATAAAAAAGTAACTGACAACGAATACTCTTATCAAAACTTTCCTTTTACAGGAGTTAGTTCTGAAAGCTTATTACTACAAGATATGACTGTAGGGTTAACTTATGATGTAGGTGTCGCTGCCGTTGATAAATCTGGTTTCAAGGCTATGTCTGCATATGATGGTTCGGGTTCTGACTTATATACAAACTCATCTTCTGTCAATGCAAACTTTGCTAGTAACGCAAGAATTGAAATAGAGAAAGATGGTCAAGCACCTTCTAAACCTAAAATAGCAACTTTAGCAGCCGGACCATTAAGAGTTCAAGTATCACATAGCTTAGGAAAAGATGGTACTGATGGTAGTGGTAATGCTTTTGGTAACTTTACTCTCGAAGGTGATTTAGATTACTTAGCTGTTCATGCAGTCACACAATCTGGAAATACACAAAATTTTACTATTGCAGAATCTAATAAAATAGGAGAAATAAGGGTAACAGCTGGAAACTTACTTCAGCAAATACCAGTGATAAGCACAATAGAACTTTCTGATTCTGCTAATTACTATTTTAGAATTGTAGCTGTAGACAAGTCTGGTAATGCTTCTGACCCTTCTGATGGACAATTAACAAATGCAGACCTAATAGCTGAAGCTAATATAGCAGATGCTACTATCACGACTGCAAAAATTGGTGATGCACAGATAACCACCGCAAAGATTGGTGATGCACAAATTACTACTGCAAAGGTAAATGATTTATCTGCAGATAAACTTACAGCAGGTACCATTGATGCCTCACAAATAACAGTTACAAACTTAAATGCTTCTAATCTAAGCTCTGGAACAATAAGCGCAGATAGAATAGCTGCAAATAGTATTACTGCTGGAAAAATTGCTGCTAATTCTATAAGTACAACAGAACTTAACTTTACTCCAGTAAGCAACTCAAATATTGTTGCAAGTATTAACGCTTCTTCGGAAGGAATAACAATAGATGCAGATACCTTAAATTTAACTGGAACTCTAAGTGTAGGAGACGCTTTAGATATTGGCGGTTCTGATACTTCTAGTTTTCATGTAGATACTAGTGGTAATATGTTTCTGGGGGCTGCAACATTTAATGCCGCTCCATTTAAAGTTAGCTCTGCAGGTGCAGTGACAGCAACCTCTTTTACACTTACTGGTGGAACAATAAATACTCCAGATATAAATAATCCAGCTATAGAACTTGCAACTGACACTGGTACCTCTGCACCCACATCTGCCTCAAGTTCAGCTTTAAAGATAGGAACATCAACATTATTTGAAAGAAGCAATAAATTATTTTCTTCTAAACCTTTTGTTGTTTTTCCAGATGGAAGTGAATCCGCACCATCTTTAACTATATCTGGGGATTATGATGAGTTAGGTTTTTTTGTAACTAATACAACATCAGAAGGTGGATATTCTACATTTTCAGCTTCTAATGGTACTGATGATATCTTTGCTTTCAACACACTAAGTGACCAATTTAATATAAGAGGAGAGTTACAAGTAGCAGGTAACTTAGCAGTTAACTCTGGTTTAAAAGCTGGAGGAGTAACTGGAGACTCTGGTCAAGTATTACAATCTACAGGCTCTGGTGTTCAGTGGGCAAATGCTGGTGGTTCACACGCAGATAGTGACCATACAAGTTTTGCGGATAGTACACATTCACATAATAATTTATATTATACAGAGACAGAAACAAATAACTTATTAAACAATAAAGCAGATAGCTCTCACGGAACTCATGTTAGTTATGGTGGAAATGGTAGTCAATCTACTGTATCAAGGTCTGACCATAGTCATGCAAGTTCTGGAGGTGTGACTTCTATAACTGGTGGTGGTTCTGCTATGACAGGAGCAATAGCATTCACAAGCACTGGTGGTGGGTTTTTTGATACAATATCTCAAGATACTCAACAAGTTAAGTTTACAAGAAGTGGTGTTAGCTCTGTAACATTAAGACCATCTTCTTCTAATACAACCACTACATTAGGAACTTCTGGAAACAGGTGGTTACTTTTGTATTCACAGTTCAGTACAAATGTTAGCTCTGATGAAAGCTTAAAAGAAAATATTGAAGTAACAGATTTAGGTTTAGATTTTATTAATGACTTACAACCAAAGAAATTTACATACATAAGACAATTTGGTTGGGTTTGCGAAAATACAGAAGAACAAGTTGAAGCAGAAGATTCAGAGTGTAATTCTTGTGATGAAGATACTGATTGTAATGTTGTATGGACAGATATTACAGGAATAGAAGAAGATGCTATATCTTATGGATTAATTGCACAAGAAGTTGAAGCATTACAACCAGAAGGAACTAATTGGAACTTAGTTAGAGGTGAAGGAGACGAAACTAAGTCTCTTGCTTATTCAGAACTTATATCTCCTTTGATAAAAGCAGTACAAGAGCTATCTCAACAGAACAGTGATTTAAAAGCTAGAATAGAAGTATTGGAAGGATAATATGGCTGACATCATAAATGAAGGTAATTCCAAAATAGAGGTAGTAGATGCCTCGTCAGATGCTCTTGCTAAAATAATTGCAGAAGTTAATGGAACACTTCGTGTAGAACAATCAAATACTTTATTAAGCTTTTATAACCCTAATGACCAATTAGAAACAGGAAATGCTACAGATAATCAAAGTGGTGCAGCTAGTACATTTAACGGATTTGCAGTTGCAGATGGAACAGTTCGTGTACAATCTGGTAACGGCTCTTCAGTTCCACAATCTAACTTATACTTAGATGGCAAATCAATAATTTCAGATAAAACTTTATCTATAGGTACAACTGGACAAAAAGAATTACATTTTGGTACGAATGGTACTAAGTGGGTAAAGATTACAGAAAGTGGTTATCTAGACTTTCAGAAACTTACTATAAGTGGTTCTCAAGGTACAGCAGGGCAACAAATTAGAAATGCTGGTAGCGGTACTATAGAATGGTTTACTCCAGATAATAGAAACGCTTTTAGCTCAATAAGTATTGGTGGCTCGACAATAGCTGCTTCATCTGTTGGAGATGCTTTTTCAATAGCTGCAGGAACTAATGTTAGCCTAGGGGTAAGCGGTAAAGCTCTAACTATAAATGCAACTCAACCAGATGTATTTAAGAGCATTGCAGTATCTGGACAATCAACAATCGCGGCAGACGCAAGCACAGATACTTTGACACTGGCTGCAGGTACAGGAATACAGATAACTACCAACGCTGCAACTGATACAATGACTATTACAAACACAGTTACAGCACAATCAGCGGCAGATGCAGTTTTTAAAACAATAGCAACATCTGGTCAATCTAGTGTTATTGCTGGTTCATCAACAGACACACTTACACTTGGTGCAGGTGATGGTATTGAAATAGTAACAAATGATAGTTCTTCACAAATAGACTTTAGAAATGAAGCTTTGGAAAGATTGTCAAAAGAAGGGTTTCTTACTTTTACAAAAGCTAACGGTACAACACTAAAAATGCCATTAAAAAACTTTTTCGTAAATCAATCTACAGCTTTAGCCGTGAATGGAGGAGGTTCTAGCGTAGGAACTTCCACACGAGCAATGAGGATGCTAAAATCAGATGGTAGCACATTTAAATTTATGATAATGCCAGCAAATTCCAACGGAGAAAGTTTGGTATTTACCTACACAAAAGCGAACGGGTCAACAGTGACAAAAGACATAACAATGGCGGCATAATATGGCAGTAGAAACACCAGTAAGAGGTGAATTTAACGGTTCGGGTGACTTAACCGGTTTAGCTGAATTTCAAGCATCTGATTTTGTAGGTATTGACGATGGTGGTACTGGTGCTACAACAGCAACTGGAGCTAGAGCAGCTTTAGGCCTTACAATAGGCTCAGATATACAAGCATTTGATGCACAATTAACCGATATATCTGGTCTTACTCCTACTGATGCAAACTTCATTGTCGGAGATGGTTCAAATTTTGTAACAGAGTCTGGTAATACAGCCAGAGCATCTTTAGGCTTAGGAACAGCTGATTCACCAAGCTTTAACAACCTTGTAGTCACTGGAAACCTTACAGTCAGTGGTACACAAACAATATTACAAACTGAAACTTTAACAGTTGATGATAATATTATTGTTCTTAATTCAAATGCTACTGGTAGTGCTTCAGTAAACGCCGGTATAGAAATAGAACGTGGAAGTGATACAAATGTAACTTTTCTTTGGGATGAGACTAACAATAGATGGTCTACGGGAACTAATAATATTGCTGCGGCAACGTTTATAGGAGCTTTGACTGGAAACGTTACAGGCAATGTCGCAGGTAACTTAACAGGTACTGTTACCGCAACATCGGTATTAGCTAGTGGAGTAACTGCTACAACACAAAGTGCTAGTGATAACAGCACTAAAGTTGCAACTACAGCATATGTTGATACTCAAGTAGCAACTGAAGATACCTTGCAAGAAATGAATGACACAAGCATAGCTTCTTTGGTAACCAATCAACTTTTACAATACAATGGTACAGCTTGGGCAAATGTAACTTTGACTACTTCTGGAGTAACAGAAGGTTCTAATCTTTATTACACAGATGCTAGAGCTGACGCAAGAATAACTAATGCAATAAAAGATGAAGACAATATGGCTTCAGATAGTGCTACTCATGTACCTTCACAACAATCTGTAAAAGCATACGTTGACTCACAGATAGCAACAGAAGACACAATAGCTGAATTAAACGACACAAACATTACAGGACTTGCAGCAGGACATGTATTAATTTATGACAATTCTGCATCAGTTTTTGACAATGCTGCTTTAACAGCAGGTTCTAACATAACCATTACTAATGGAGATGGCTCCATAAGTATTGCTTCAACAGATACTAACACTCAATTAACACAAGAACAGGTAGAAGACTTTGTTGGCGGAATGCTTGATGGTACAGAAACATTAATAACTGTAGGTTATGATGACACTAACGGAAATATAGATTTTGTTGTTGATAATGATTTAGCTAATTATTCAAATACTAACTCTGCTTTTATTACTAAATCGGGTATTAGTGTTACTGATGCTGGTGGAGATGGTAGTTTAGCTTACAATAACGGTACTGGTGTAATTACATATACAGGCCCTTCACAAGCCGAAGTTCTTGCACATGTATCTGGAGGAACAGGAATAACTATTTCTGGTTCTGGAGCAATAGCAACAACTATAACCCAATATGCAGATTCTGATGTAGCTTCTTATTTGTCAACTAATAGTTATGCAACACAAAGCTATGTCACTACACAAGTCAATAATGTAATAGACTCAGCGCCCGGAGCGTTAGATACTCTTAACGAACTGGCAGCAGCTCTAGGTGATGATGCAAGTTTTTCTACTACCGTTACTAACTCCATAGCTACAAAATTAGCGACTTCTGATTTCACAAGCACAGCTAACACTTGGATAGGGACAAAAGATACAGATGATTTAAGTGAAGGAACTACAAATCTTTACTTCACAAATGCCAGAGCAGATGCAAGAATAACTAACGCTCTTAAAGACGAAGATAATATGGCATCTAACAGTGCCACACATGTTCCATCTCAACAATCCGTCAAAGCTTATGTTGATTCACAAGTAACAGCACAAGACTTAGATTTCCAAGCAGACAGTGGTGGAGCTTTAGCAATAGATTTAGATAGTGAAACACTATCATTTACAGGTGGAACAGGAATAGATACTTCTGGTTCTGGAAATGCTGTAACTATTGCTATAGATTCTACTGTTGTAACTGAAAGTTCAACAGACACACTCACTAATAAAACTATTAACTTAGAAAGCAATACAGTAATAGTTGAATATGCAGTAACTGCAGCTGGTGGTAAGTTTGTAATAGACGGACAATCACAAGCAACAATTTCTTTTAGACCGGGTGTTGTTCATAGATTTGATTTATCTGATAACTCAGTAGCTTCTCACCCATTTGTATTATCAACAACTAGTGAAGGTACAGCTTATACAACTGGTAGAACTGCTAATGGTACTCAAGGACAAGCTGGTGCTTACATAGAATTTACAGTTAACGCTGCTACTCCAGATATTCTTTATTATTACTGTTCATCACACTCTGGTATGGGTGGAACAATTACAGTATTCGGTTCAGCTTATGGTGATGCCGATGTACAGTCTTACTTATCAGCTGGAACAGGTATTACTCTTTCTGGCTCTGGAGTAATTGCTACAACAATAACACAGTATGCAGACTCTGATGTACAAAGTTATTTATCAGCAGGAACAGGAATAACATTATCTGGTTCTGGTGTAATAGCTTCTTCAATTACTCAGTATGCTGACTCAGATGTAGCTTCTTACTTATCATCAAATAGTTATGCAACACAATCTTATGTCACAACACAAGTAAACAACTTGATAGATTCTGCACCGGGTGCTTTAAATACTTTAAATGAATTAGCGGCAGCTTTAGGTGATGATGCAAGTTTCTCAACAACAATTACTAACTCTATTGCTACAAAATTAGCAACTTCTGATTTTACAAGTACTGCAAATACTTGGATAGGAACAAAAGATTCAGATGACTTATCTGAAGGTTCCACAAATCTTTATTACACAAATGCTAGAGTACAAAGTTACCTTTCAGGTGGTAGTGGTATCACTATGTCAGGTTCTGGTGAATTTTCAGTAGATTCAACATCTATAACAGGACAATCTGCTTATGCAGGAAGCGTAGATACTACAAATGACTTTATACTTATTTACGACCACTCAACAACTTCTTTAAAGAAAATAGCTGTATCAGACTTAAACTCTGCTTCTGGTGCAGGAACAATGACAAGCTTTACAATAGCTGCAGATTCTGGTTCTAGTCAAGTAGTAGCTGACTCAAATACATTAACACTGACAGGAGGTTCTGGAATAGATACTTCTGTAGGTGGAACAGATGAGGTAACAGTTGCTCTAAATACAGAAGCTGTACAAGATATTGTTGGGGCTATGTTCTCAAGCAATACAGAGACAAATATTACAGCAACATATGAAGACAGTGACGGAACAATAGATTTAGTTGCTACAGGTAATACTACTGAACAAATTCAAGATATTGTTGGAGCAATGTTTAGTTCTAATACAGAAACAAACATTACTGCTACATATCAAGATTCTGATGGAACTATAGATTTAGTATCTACAGATACAAACACACAACTTACTCAAGAACAAGTAGAAGACTTCGCAGCCAATGTATTAGTTGCTGGTGCAAACATAACTAAGACTTATGACGACTCAGCTGGAACTCTTACTCTTGCAGCAACTGGTGGTGCAGCAAATGCTTTCTCAACGATAGCAATTTCTGGACAATCAAATGTTGTAGCTGACGCTGCCACAGATACATTAACTCTTGTTGGTGGCACAGGAATGACACTTACTACTAATGCAGGTTCAGATACAATCACATTTGCTTCTGCTGGTGGTGGTGGCGGTACAATGCCATTTACAGAATTTGATGGTAGTACAGATAACATAGTCTTAAGTTCTGCAACAACAGGTGGTGCTTTACCAGTAACACTTGCAGGCGGTTCTTCAGACCCAATCAATATGACTGCAACTACTCAAACATTAACTTCATATGCAGATGATGATGGAGATACAAAAGTTGAAGTTGAAAGAACAACTGATAACGATACAGTACATATTAAAGCTGGTGGTACAGATGTTATAACTGCTACATCTGCAGGTGTAACAATAACTAACTTAACTGTTAGCGGTACAACTACACAAGCTAACGAATTAAAGATTACGGATACTTTATTTGAATTAAACGCTGATGGTGGTTCATTAACTACAGATGCTGGAATGATTGTAGAACGAGGTTCTACAGGAGATAACGCAGCATTTATATGGGATGAATCAGCCGACTCTTGGGTTGCAGGTACAACTGCAACAGATGGTTCTGCTTCTAGTAACTTAACTGTTACTGAAGGTGACCTTAAAGCCAAGACACAAAACCAAAGTGATAACTCAACTAAAGTAGCTACAACATCTTATGTAGATACAGCATTAGGTTCATTAAGTTCTAACTCAATAACTGATGCTGATAGCGATACAAAGATACAAGTAGAAGAAAGCTCTGACGAAGATATTATTAGAGCAGATACTGCTGGTCAAGAAAGATTAACAATAGATAACAATGTTTCTATGTCAGCTAGAGGTGGTTTTTATACACATAATGCAACAATGCACGCTTCAGAAACATTTACAATTGCTGCTACAGAAGGAACAGTTGCAGCAGGTCCATTAGATGTACAAGGTACAGTTGATGTTCAAGGAACATTGGTGGTTGTATGATAGAATTTTTTATGGGATTTGTTGTTGGTGTTATTTCTGTATCTTTAGTAAAGATAGCAGGATGGGTAGCAAAAAAAGATTTTGAGTTCTTTAATAGATTAGAGACAAATATTTATGATTATAATGAAAGTACGGGAGATTTATCACTTCAACACCTTATAGAAGCAGATTTAAAAAGAGAAGGTACTAAATGAGTACATTACAAGTAAACACAATTAGCGAATCAACATCTGCTAGTGGTGTAACAATAGATGGTGTTTTAATTAAAGATGGTTTAGTAGATGGAGTAGATGTTTCTACATTATCATTAGACACAAATAATTTAGTTAAATTAACTAGTAGTACAATAAGTAGCAGTACTTCAGCTGTACAACTAAATAATTTTCGTGATAATACAACTTATGCTTCTTACAAGTTAGTGATACAAAATTTAGTATTGGCTACTGATGACCAACATTTAAGATTAACATTTCAATCTGGAGGAGCTTCTCCCTCTGATATTACAGGTACATATTACAAAGCATATAACTTACAAGGTGTAAATAACACATCTTCATACGAAGGTGTAAATCAGTCACAGACTGGTATGGTGGACATTCTGTTTAATTTAAGAAGTAATGGTGGAAGTTATGCACATCAAGCTAGTTTTGATTTAACAATGAATGATGGTACTGCTGGTATATGTTCAGCAATAGGAACTAATCTAATAATGTCTGCTACAAGTAATGGAAATAGTTTTGGTACTACAGTATGGGCGATGAGATATGGTTCAGTAAACGCAACTGGTATAAGACTACATCCTCAAAGTGGGAACATAGCAAGTGGTGAATTTTATATTTATGGAGTTAAGAAGTAATGGTTAGTCAAATAAAAGTAGATAGCGTATTAGAGTCATCATCTGGAAATGGTGTGACTGTTGATGGTGTCTTGATAAAAGATGGCTTAGTTGATGGCAAAGATGTTAGTACAATTTCAAGTGGTTTAGTTTATGTAGGTGGTATAGACCAAACTTCAAATGCTGCAACAATAAGTGTAAATAATGTTTTTACTTCAGATTATGACAATTACCAAATTTTATATACTGGTTACAATCCTAATGGTACTCAATGCCAAATTGAGTTTAGACTAAGAGCTAGTGGAACAGATGTTACAAGTGGATATGTAGGTGGAAGAACTTATGCTTCACTTGGTGGTACTCAATCTTCATTCGCTAGTACAGGTACAGATTCTTTTTATGTGCTAGACCAAACAACTAATGGTCCAGATAGGTCAGCAACAGTTATACAAGTTTACAGACCACAGTTAGCAAAAGATACAAATTATTCAGCTTATGGATTTAGTCCTTGGAATGATGGAACTAAATATTTTCAAAACTGTTTTGGAGTATTAGAGAATGATAATCAATATGATGGATTTACTGTTTTTGCTGATGGTACACCTAGCGAAACAATATCTGCAAAAATAGCAGTATATGGATATGCAAAGAGTTAATTATGGCAATTGAAGATTACATAGCAGAAGCAACTACAGAAGTAGAAGAAGCTAAACCTATAATGAAGGTTGAAGCAAATGGTACAGATGTTACAGAATCAGAACTAACTGATGCTGAATACACACAAATGATAAACGATTTGGCATCTCATAAAAATTATGTTGCATTAGAAAAATATAAAGATGATAGAGCTAGAACTTATCCTTCAATTCACGAATTTATGGAAGCCTATACAGAAAAAGAAATAGGTGAAGATTCAACAAAGTGGGATGCTTATGTTACAAAATACAATCAAGTTAGAACGGATAATCCTAAAGGATAAATTATGGCAACATTTAGATTAATACATGTAGTTAGAGATGGTAGCGGAGATACTACTGGTCTAGCTGAATATACAAACTCTGATACAGTCTTAATGCCTGTACATAGTTCAGACCCTTCTGGTTCTACTGAAGGTGAACTTATATACAACTCAACTTTAAATACAATTAAAATATACGATGGTTCTGCTTGGCAACAAGTAGGAAACAGTACTGAAGCAATACAAGATATTATCGGTGCTATGGTCAGTGGTAACACAGAAACAAATGTAACTGTGTCTTATGACGATAGCGATGGAACATTAGATTTTGTTGTTGCTGGTTCAGATACTTTAAAAGATGCTGATGCTGATACAAAAATTCAAGCAGAGGAATCATCTGATGAAGATAAACTCAGATACGATATTGCTGGTACAGAAGTAGCAGTACAAGATGGTGGTGGATTAGCTTTCACTACTAACTCTGGAACAGTTAGACATCATCAAACACAAGCTGCAACTTATACAATTGCTGCAAGTGAAGGTCAAATAATGGCTGGACCTGTAACTGTTACAGGAACAATAACTAACAATGGAACTTTGGTGATAATGTAATGGGACAATTAAAAGTAAATACAATAGCTAAAAGTTCTGGGAATAACATTGCAATGCAAGATTCTCTTAACTTAAAATCTTATACAACTACACAAAGAAATGCTTTGACAAGTGCTGCTGGAGATATGATATATAACGAAACAGACAACAAAGTACAATTTTACAACGGCTCGAGCTGGAATGATTTATAATGTCTACTCTCGAAACCAACTCTATAGGTAAGTACAACGGAAACAATGTCTCTATTGATGATGCACTAAAACTTAAATCTTATACAACTACTCAAAGAGATGCGCTGACATCAGTAGCTGGTGACACAATATACAACTCTACAACTAATAAACCACAATACTATGATGGTTCTGCTTGGCAAGAAATGGCAGGAGCAGGATTTGATACATCATTTTTAGTAATTGCAGGTGGTGGAGGTGGTGGTGGACACAATAACGCAGGTGCAGGTGGTGCAGGTGGTTATAGAAATAGTTATGCTTCTGAAACTTCTGGTGGTGGAAATACTACAGAAGAAGTATTTAAAACTTTAAAATCTACAAACTATACAGTAACAGTAGGTGCAGGAGGAACTGGTGTAGGAACAAATACATCAAGAGGTGGTAGTGGTAATGATAGTTTTTATGGTAATTTAGTATCTGTTGGAGGTGGTAGTGGTAAAAGTGGTTACACAGCTGCTGATAAAGATGGTGGTGGCGTTGGTGGTTCTGGTGGAGGAAACTCATTTGATGGTGTAACTTCTGGATATTCTAAGGGTGTAACAAATCAAGGTTTTGCTGGTGGTGTTGGTACATATTCATCTCCTTACGAAGGTGGAGGTGGTGGAGGTGCTTCTGAAGCAGGAAATACAGATGCAGAAGGAGCAGGTGGAGATGGTTTATCTTCTTCTATAACTGGTTCGGCTGTAACTAGAGCAGGTGGTGGTTCTGGAGCATCTTCTGCTGGTTCTACTATTTCTGGTGGAGATGGTGGAGGAGGAAATGGTGGTTACTCTGGTAACTCACCTACTGCTGGTACAGCTAATACAGGTTCTGGTGGTGGTGGTGGTGGTGTATCTGGTACAACAGGTGGTAATGGTGGAAGTGGTATAGTTATTCTTAGATACGCTACAGCAGATGCAACTATTACAGTTGGTGCAGGTTTAACTTCATCAAGTGCAACAGATGGTTCTGACACAGTAGTATCATTTACAGCGGGAACAGGAACAGTGAGCTTCGCATGAGTATATTAAAATCAAATCAAATAGCTACTAATGATACAAACAATGTTGCTATGGATGACCCATTAAAATTAAAAGGATACACCACAACTCAAAGAGATGCTCTTTCTAGTCCGCAAGAGGGCGATACAATATACAATTCATCAACTGGAACGATAGATTATTATAATGGCTCTGCTTGGTTTGCTTCTAGTGATACTACTTTTACTACAGTTGTAGATTTTTTAGTAATCGCAGGTGGTGGAGGAGGTGGAGGTAACCCTGATATTGGTCCTGGTGGTGGAGGTGGTGCTGGTGGTTATCGTGCATCTTTTAATTCAGAAACATCTGGTGGAGGTGGTTCTAGTGAAACTGCTTTAACTGTAAATGACAATACTGCTTTAACTGTAACAATAGGTGCTGGTGGAGCTGTAAGAGCAAGTGGTGGAGGTGCTGCTTCAAATGGTATAAATAGTGTATTTTCTACAATAACATCAACAGGTGGTGGTGCATCTCATACAAACACTGGTGGTAACCTAGGTGGTTCTGGTGGTGGTGCAGGTTATCAATCTTCTAGTCCTGGAGCAGGAACACCTAATCAAGGTTACGCAGGTGGTAATGGTGTGACAGGTAATCCATACTTAGGTGGTGGAGGTGGAGGTGCTGGTGCTGTAGGTGGAAACGCAAGTTCTAATGCAGGTAATGGTGGTACTGGAGTAGCTTCTACAATTACAAATTCATCTGTAACAAGAGCAGGTGGTGGAGGTGGTGGAGCACAAGGTGGTAGCTCTGGTTCTGGTGGAGCAGGTGGTGGTGGTAATGGTGATTCCTCTACAGGTGGTACTGCTTTGACAGGTTCTGGTGGTGGAGGTGGAGTAGCTAATCGTGGTGCAGGTGGAAGTGGTATAGTTATACTTAGTTATCCAAGTGATAAAACTATTTCGTTTGCTGGTGGAGCATCTAGTTCTGCTGGAGAACAAACAGTTGGTTCAAGAAAATATGTAGAAATACAAACAAGTGGAACAGTGAGCTTTTCATAATGAGTGAATTAAGAGTAAACAGTATAGAAAAAAGAGATGGAAATAATGTCTCTATGAGTGACCCTTTAAAACTTAAAAGTGTAACTACAACCCAAAGAGATGCTTTATCTAGTCCTCAAGCAGGTGACACTATATATAACTCAACTACAGGAACAATTGATTATTACAATGGTTCTGCTTGGTTTGCATCATCAGATAATACATTCACATTTACTGCTCAATATTTAGTTATTGCAAGTGGTGGTGGAGGCGGATATGACTATGGAGATGGCGGTGGTGGTGCTGGTGGCGGTGCAGGTGGTTACAGAAATTCATATGCTTCAGAAACTTCTGGTGCAAATAGCTCAACAGAAACACCATTAACATTACTTCAATCTACATCTTATTCTGTAACAGTTGGTGCTGGTGGTCCTATAAATACAAATGGTAATAATTCAATTTTTTCTAGCATAACTTCTACTGCAGGTGGCGGTGGTAATCAAGGTGCTCCGGGTCGTTCTGGAGGTTCTGGTTCTGGAGGTTCTGGAGATGGAGGTTCTGAAGCTGGTGGTGCTGGAACAGCTAATCAAGGTAAAAATGGTGGAAATGGTGGTTCTGGTAATGGTTCTGGTGCAGGTGGCGGTGGCGGTGCCTCAGCTAATGGTTCTAGTGCAGGTGGCGGTGGAGATAACGATAATGGTGGTAGCGGTGGAAATGGTTTATCATCTTCTATCACAGGTTCAGCTGTAACAAGAGCTGGAGGTGGAGGTGGAGGTTCTGCTGATGTTTCCTCTAGTAATGGTGGTGGAGGAGCAGGTGGTGGAGGTTCTGCTGGAAATGCAGGAACAGCCAATACTGGCGGTGGCGGCGGTGGTGGTGACAGAGGAGGTTCTGGTCCGGCTGTAGGTGGTTCTGGCGTAGTCATTATTAGATATCCTAGTGGTAAAACAATATCAAACCCCGGTGGAGGTCTAACAATGAGTACAGCTACAGTTGGTAGTGATAAGGTTACTACAATAACTGCAGGGACAGGAAATGTGAGCTGGGCATAATGAACAGAACGACAAATTTTAATAGTATACTAAATGAGGAGGTGAAATAATGGCACATTACGCATTTATCAATGACAACAACATAGTTACTGAAGTAATTGTAGGTATTGACGAAGACGCAAAAGATGACTTACCAAGTGAATTTGATTCTTGGGAAGCATTCTATGCAGACTTCAGAGGTCAAACTTGCAAGAGAACTTCTTATAATACAAGTGCTAACGCACATAGCGGTGAAGGAACTGCTTATAGAGGTAACTATGCAGGTATAGGGTACACATACGATACATCAAATGATGTATTTATTGCACCTAAGCCTTACGCAAGTTGGACATTGGATGAATCTACTTGGACTTATGAAGCTCCAGAAGCTTATCCAGATGATGGAAAAGACTATGTCTGGAACGAAAATAAGACTGAGTGGGAAGAAGTAGTTGAATAATGTCTAGTGAACTTAAGGTAGATACCTTACTTGAAAAGACTACAGATAATGGTTTATCTGTGGATAATCACAAGTTTATAGACAATATATTAATACAGTCAAATGATGTTGGTACAGCTACTATTTCATCAACAGAGAATGGAATGATAGTTGGTCCAGCTAATGTAACAGGAACAATTACTGTTGCAGGAAATTTAAGAGTTTTATGAGTACATTAAAAACAGATACAATATCAGAGAAGACATCAAACAATGGTGTAGCCATTGATACATTTAAATTAAAAGATAGTGTAATGATATCTTCTAACACAGTAGCTAGTGGAACAATATCATCAACCGAAAACGCAATGGTGATTGGTCCAATAGGTATAACAGGAACTGTAAATGTTTCTGGGAATTTGAGCGTATTATGAGTCAACTTAATGTAAATACAATAGGTGCTAGAACAGGTAATGATATCTCTATTGCTTCTGGTAGTACACTTAAAGATGCTTCTGGAAATGCGTTTGTTACAACAAGTGGTTTGAGTGCAGCACAACAATTTAGATTAACTGCGACCATAACAACCACTGGATATAATGATATTACATCAAACTTAGAAGTTCCAGACACAGAAAATCAAGGAAATATGGGAAGTCTTGTATCAGAAAGTTCTGGTATATTTTCTTTTTCTGAAACAGGATATTATGGAGTAATAGTTCAAGCAAGTGTTAATGGTACACAACCAAGAGTTCTTACTTTAGCAACAAATGATAACTCTACTTATACTGAAATATCTTGGGCAGGAATAATTGCTGATTCTGGAGGTGCTATAGGTTTTTCAATGGTTATTTTAGATGTAACTAATACAACAAATGATAAAGTAAAATTTCAAAGTTATACGCACTCCAATGGTGGTAATATATATGGAAGTTCAACTTCATCAAAAACAGCATTTACATTTCTAAAATTAGGAGCTACATAATGTTACAAGAAGCATTAGCATTTTTTAATATAGGAAAACACCAATGGTATGGGTGGATAAACCTTGAAGATGGCGAAGTATATTCTAATCTCAAACTCAATGATGACACAGCTACTATGCCTAGTGAAGAAGAAGTAAATGCAAAGATTGCTGAAATCCAAGTACAGGAAGATAGAAAATATGCTTATCCAGAAATAGCTGAACAATTAGATTTGTTATGGCACGCAATAGAAGATGGTAACTTTACAAACGCTAAACTTAAGAATACAGATTTTTATTTAAAACTAAAAAAAGTTAAGGACGATAATCCGAAATGAGTCAATTAAATGTAGATACACTAGGAGCACAGACAGGTAATGATATTTCTATTGCAAGTGGTAAAACACTTAAAGATGCTTCTGGTAATGCTTTTATTACTTCTGGTGGTTTAACATTACTTCATAGTTCAACATTTAGTGGATTAAGTTCTAAATCAATAGATAGTGTATTTAGTTCTACTTACACAAACTATAGAGCACTTATAAGTATTAAGACAGTTGATAATAATGTACACTTATATTCCAGATTTAGAGATGGTTCTGGAGATATAACAAGTAGTAATTATGATTACAAAGCTCTATATGCTTTAAATAGTAATACTAATAATTATAATAATGGGCGTAATGGTACTAGTACTAATGCTATGACTATAATAGCTGGTGTTTCTCAAACTATTGCTTATCACGGATATTTGGATATTTTAGAACCTAATATTGCAGATAGGACAGGGGTTGTAGGAATGCAAACAGGTACTGGTCATCTATTAACTAACTCTGCTTCTTTTAACCTAACGACACAATTAACTGGTATAAGTTTTTACGCAGGTTCTGGCAACATTTCTGGTGAAATACAAATATATGGATATGGTAAATAAATGAGTACTATAAATGTAGATAACATAGCTGAATATACCTCTGGTGATGGAGTAACCGTTGATGGTGCTTTGATAAAAGATAGTAAAATTGCAGCTTCAGCAGGTGGTGGTTTAGTTTTACTTAGTTCTAATACTGTAAGTGGCTCTTCAAGCACTTCAGTTGATAATATATTTACCTCTGCATACACAAACTATAAAGTAATTATGAATATAAGAGGTTCACATACAGGCGTTCAGTATTTAACAATGAAGTTAAGAACAGGTGGTGCTGATAACAGTTCAAGTCTTTATACCTCTGGTGTAAGAACATATAGAATGAGTTCTGATATTGAGTTTGAACAAAGAATACACGAAGGTACTGATTGGAAATTAAATGGTTGGTTAGGTAGCCAAGCAAGTAATACAGTCAGTGATGACTTAACTATTTATGGACCAGCAGTTGCAAGAAGAACACAAATAAGTGGAAATTTTATAACTGATGAAGTTGGAGACCAGCAAACAGGGTATTTAGGTGGAAGTTATGAAGCAGATACAGCATTTGATGGTTTATCAATTATTGCTCTTGGTGGAACTTGGACAGGTCAAATAAATATTTATGGATTAGGTGAATAAATGAGTACAACATACGGAGATAGACCATTAAGAGTTACTTTTACAAGTAGCGATAGTAGCGGTGTCGCAGAGTTCTTTGACGGCTCAGAGACTGGTGCTATTGGTATTACAGTACCTAGATTTTCAACAACAGAAAGAAACGCAGTAACTGCTTCAACAGTTAAGCAGGGAATGATAATTTTTAATGAGACTGATGGCAAAATGCAAGTCTATACAGGAAGTGATGCGTCTAATACAAGTTCTAACTGGACTGATATTGGAGGCGGCACAATTCTTGCAGATGCAGACGGTAACACAAATATAGAAATCGGTGCTACTACTTCTGATGAGATAGATGTAGATATAGCAGGAACGAAAATAGCAACACTTGATTCAGTAGGAATAAACATAGAAGCTGGTGCAATTGGTGTTAGACACGCTGGAACAATAACTGGTACTGCAACTATTGCAGCTGGAGAGAATATAGGTTTATTTGGTGATGTAACCTTCACTGGAACAGTAACAGTAGCAGGAGAGATGGTTGTGGTATGAGTAAAATAAAAGTCAATGAGATTTCAAAACACGATGCTTCTGAAATAACTGTAAACGATACCGTTAAAATAGATA
>JACKZZ010004090.1_pt1 | contig 41227 bp, 69 predicted proteins | sample 8027871 | NCBI WGS metagenome assembly JACKZZ01 (sample SAMN15724774, study PRJNA655200) | protist metagenome | isolation source: fluorescence activated cell sorting (FACS) single amplified genomes of... | place: USA: West Boothbay Harbor, Gulf of Maine | collected 2000-07-19
TGAAGATGAAGATATTATTAGTGACTATTCAGCTAATAAATTCATGGACAAATGGGAAGAGCAATTCTCAAAATTTCATGAAGAGTTAAATCAAATATTAAACAACGAAAATTATTGGAGATAATATGTTAACTAAAGACGCTAAAAAAATAACTCAATCACTAACAAGAACTTCTAAAATGCCAGGGCTAAGTTATAGTCTTCCAGCGTGGGCGTGTCAGACAGGCTCTAAGCTTAGAAAAATTGAGGGTACACCTTGCTTCAGTTGTTATGCATTAAAGGGAAACTATATACGATACCCAAAAATTAAAGAGGTTCAATATAAAAGATTGGATAGTATAACAAATCCTTTATGGGTTGAAGCAATGGCAGTTCAAATTAAAAACCAAAAATATTTTAGATGGCATGACGCAGGAGATATACAAAGCGTTGAACATCTAAGAAAAATATTTGCTGTTGCAATACTAACACCTAACACTAGGCATTGGCTACCAACACAAGAGAGAAAATATTTATTAGAGGTTGACCCTAAAGAAGTACCAGACAATTTAATTATAAGGTTAAGTGGTTCAAAAATAAATGGTTCAATACCTAATGCATGGGAACATACATCAAGCGTATTAACAGAAAATGCTAAGTGTCCATCAGCAAATCAAGATGGTAAGTGTATGGATTGCAGAATGTGTTGGAGTAAAGATATAAAAAATGTAAGCTACGGAAAACATTAACAATAAACAATAGGAGTAAACATGACTAAGCCAAACCAACTAACAGAAACTAATAAATTATATGACTACTATAATTCATATGAGCATAGAGTTGATAGAGTAAAAGATATAATGATATTATTACAAGATACAGAAAGTTATGATGATTTTTTAGATACTTTAAATATGTATTTAAAAGATTTAAAAAAAGAATTACATGGTAAAAAATATAAAAATACAATGTGGTATTGCCATGATTAACTTAATAATATCAATAACTTAGGAGGATAATATATGGTGATTACAATTTTTAATTTAAAAAATAATGAGCAGATTTATACTGATGAGTGTGAGGATTTTTGTTTTCAATCATTCCTATATCAACATAGTGATAAGCTTAATGACTTGGTATCAGTTCATTTCACTAGTGATGAGTGGGATAAGTCGGATGATGGAGAACGACAGTACTGTTCAATGACTGCTAAAGAATTTAGACACAAGCATTCATATACAGAAAAAGAATTTTTTAAAACCAACAATAAACAATAGGAGATAAGATGACAAAAGAAAAAAAGCTTACTGCATGGACAGTTAGAATGACTAAAGATTGGTGGTACTATGCAGACGTTATGGCAGAAGATGAAGCAGACGCTTTAAAAGTAGCAGAACAAATGCATGATGAGGGAAAGTTAGATGTATTTGAAAATTCTAATCAAGAGGGTGATTGGCATTATGATTTTGCAGATGAAAACTATAATTAACAATAAACAATAGGAGTAAGTATGAAAAAATATAATCAGTACACTTTAGAAAATCATTTTAAAATTCTAGAGATACAGACAGGCAGAAAAAATCCATGCGATATAATGGAATTTTTAGAGGAGGAGTACTACTCTAATTCTAAAGAAAAATATATTAAGTATAAAGACATGGACATAACACACTTGATAAGAGTTATGTTAAATGCAAGTGAGGATGTTGACAATAACAGAGAAGAGGTTATAAGACTAAGAGTAAAATTAAATAAACTAACTAAGATAATGGAGGACTAAATGCAGTTAAGCACTAGAGAAAAATGTACACTAAGAGATTTAATTAAGATAGAGATTAAATCTTTAGACGTTGAAGACTATGGAAAATATAAATATGCAGAGCAGAAATACTGTGATTTTTTAATAAGCTTAGGTAAAAAATTAAAGTTAACTGACCAACAAAAAAAGAAAGCTAACAAACTATATAACAGATAGGATATAATATGAAACTACTAACTAAAGCACAGAGAGAAAAACTAATAAGAAACCATGCAGAAAATGAGAACGCAACTGAGCCTAAGAAACATAAGGTAGTTGTAAAATTATTTAATCCTGTCGGTATGGGTACATGGTACTTAACAGAATTAAATCCATATACAGAGATGGCATTTGGTTTATGTGAGATAACAGAAAAAGAAATAGGTTATGTTTCTTTAACTGAACTTGAAGAGTTAAGACTACCAATGGGATTAAAGATTGAGAGAGATAGATATAGTAAGATAGATAAAACATTAGAGGAGTTGTTATAATGAAAATTAAAGAACTAATAAAAGAACTAAAATATTATGATGAGGAAACTGACTTTGCTATTAAGTTAGTTGTTGACCCTCATAATAGTGAGAAAGATATAACATTAAATTGGGTAGGTGAAATAGATACATCATTACTTGAGCAAAGTTATATAGAATTTGGAGTAGAAAAATGATTGAGTTATTTTTAGATGTACCAATGGAACTACAAGCAATACTTTTATTTGGTTTGCTTGTTATAATAAGGGAGGTGTTAAGATGATACAAAATAAAATAGAACTAAAACTATTAAAGATTTTAGACTTACTACACTTAGCTAAGTTAAAACTTTTAGATGAAGAGGATATAACTTATGCAGAATTACATAAGATATATAACAAGGTTGAGTTGGTTTATGATACCATACAACAACAAAAAAGCAGACCAGAGTATCATGGTATTAATGGTACTTTAAATACAACAACAAACAATAAACAGATAGGAAACAATGAGTGAATGTGAAAATTGTGGCTCTAAAAATTTAGATTATAGGTCTAATTATGAATGGGGTGAAGAATGGGAAGAAGATAATGAAGATAATATAATACAATGTGATGATTGCGACAACGAATGGGAAGAAAAATAATGACTAAACAAACAGAGAGCAAAGACTTTGAGTGGGCAAGTAGTTTTTATTTAAGTCAAGACTTACCTAAAGATTGGGATGTTATGGAGGATGATAAATTATTTTCCACACTTGAAGAGTTAGCCTGGCAACCCTTTGAATATTGGGATGGTGAAAGTATTTATAGAGAGATAGAAAATCTATCTTCATCTGTAAGAACATATATAAACAAGGAGAATAAGTAATGAGTGAACAAAGTAAGATACATATAATGGTAAGAAAATCTTGTAAGTATGGTAAGGATTTATATTATGTAGTTAATAAAGATGATTGTTGGCTACCAATTATATATGGACAACAGGCATTAACAAAACATAACATAGATTATTTGAAGATGACTAATAGATTTTCATTTGAACTTGAGAGAGAGGAACTGTAATGTGGTTTATTATTTTTAATAAACAAACAGAGAAAGGGTGGAGATTATATACTAATCAAATCTTTGCTGAACAAAAAGACGCTGAAGAGTTTGCGTTGAAGAGTAAGAAGAGAGGTCAAAAGTTTGAGGTGTTGGAGTATAGTACTGGCAACTTAGATAAGTATTGGGCTACTTAGTTATAGAGATAATTAAATATTGTAATGTATAGTATTATTAATAACCTTAAATATTCCTATATAATCTTTAGCAAATATTTTTGTTATCTACAACAGAACATAGTATGTTAATATTGCATAGGTCTTATGTTGATATTGCATGGGTATGAACACAATTTAAACACAATAATAATATAAGGAGTAATACATGAAAACAATTAAAGAAATAAAAGATGAGTTCAGTACTGATGAAATAAAAATACTGATAGAAATAATAAAGGGTAGACAAGACTTTGATGTAATGGAAACAGCTATCAGAGATTTTTATTTAGATGACTACAAACCAATAGAAAATTCTAATGAGTATGATAAAGAAATTTTATTAGAAAGATTAGAGTTTGATTTTGAAATGGGAGGATTAATATAATGGAAAAGAAATATAGAAGTAAATTAAAACCAGACACAAAAAAAGTAGGACAGTTAGCTTATGAAAAACATTGGAGTGTAGTAGGCTTAGTGTCATCATTAAAATATACAACAGAGGAGTTAGAAAAATGGGTAAAGTTAAACAAGCAATCATAGATGTACAAGAAGAGGTAGCTGATATAGTAATGAGTAGGACTAGCTTAGAGAGAGGACATGAAACAGTTAGCTTACCAGAAGTACAAACTATTTTATTTAAAAAGTATTGGCACAAAGATGATAGTGGATATTTTCTAAATGAAAGTGTAGTAATAGACGCATACAAAAAAGCAATAGAACAATTGGAGGATATGTAATGAGTGTAGATGAGCAAGGAGATTTAAGAATAGATAGTTGGTTAATAAAAATATTCTTAACTAATGGTGAAGAGAAAACAATAGCAAGTGATGACCTTCCAGATAGTGTGTCTGGAATTGTTTATGATTACATAGAAGAAATAGAGGAGGACTTAAGATGAAGTATTGGATGTGTGAATTTCACGAACAAAATGGTGAGCATGAGTATACCTTTAGACATATATACAATGACAAACAGTTAGATGATATAGGACATGAAGGTGATGACCATGAGTATAGAATATTAAATCATTTCTTTTATCAAACTATGGATGCAGGAGATGAAGATGGAGGTGGCTATTGGACAGATGATGGGTGTAGAATAGTTAGGTTTGATGGTATGACCCAATGCTTTAAGAAAGATTTTAAAGTTATGGAAATGTGTGGTGTATACAAAGTAGGTGGTGATGATTTAAGATTAAGATGGAATGCAAAAGAAAAACATTATGAAGAATACTATGAAGAAAAGTATAGAAGACAAGGAGCAAGTACAGTAAAACATGGATAGAAAAACACAATTTATATTTAGACTTAAATGTATAATAAAAAAATGTAGAGAGAATGGGTTATTTAATATAGCAATTAAACTAAAGGAGAAGTATGACAAAAGAAATGCTCAAAGAAATACTTGAGGATTGGAACAGTTGGAAGTATGACATCATTAAAATGAACAATGGTGAGTGGACACAAAGGGATGAAAGCAAACTACATATGATAGGAGTTATACTTGAAAAGCAACTACAAAAGAAAACAAATGAGTAAAAAGGTGAGAATAAAAACAGCTATCTATGGTAAGAAAGTATTTAGTAATAAAACTGAACTTAGTTATTATAAACATTATAAGAAATTAAATTTAGATAGAAAAATTATTAGTGAATTACATAATGCAGTAGGTATTTGTGATGGACATATAAGAAGTGACACAGTACAAGAAGAGTTAAAAGCTTGGCAATTTTTAATTGATACTGGAATGTGTTGGCAATTAGAAGGTTGGTTTAGTAGACAGGCAAACAACTTATTACAAGCAGGAGTTTGCAAAGAAAAAATATTAAATTAAACTTGACAACAATAAATAGGTGTGATAATAATGAGAACTTTTAAAAAACTAATAGTAAGATTGCGTATGTGGTATGCTGATATGAGAGGACATCATGGTAAAAGATGGGACTATGAGCCTGGAGATTGGTACATGGGCAGACACAATAAAAAAAATAAACATAACAACACAAAGGATTAATTATGGACAATACAAAAGTAAAAAAATATATAGTGATGAGTAAATTTACACATGGTGATAGATTTAATTTAGAAAAACAATTTGTTAACAAGCATAGTGCTGACCATTTTTGTGAGTTGATGACAGAAGAAAAGGACTACGATAACCTTGAGTATTTTTTGTTTGAACAAAGCGTAGCATATAACAATAAGGAAAATGATAATGGCTAAAAGAAAATACAAACGAAAACAAAAAGATGATTGTGATAATTCAGTTTATGTATTTCATAATCAACTATTTAATTTTGATATGTTTATCAATGCGACAAGTGCTGATGAAGCTATGGAAAAGTTTGACCAATGTTGCATGGGTAATAGAAACCAATGGAAAATCTTAGTAGAGATAGGACATCAACCTAGTGGTTAAGTTTGATGACAGAGGTACTGCAGACCTGGAGAGAATTATCGAAGAGCAAAAGCTTGAGATAGAAAACCTCCAGGCTGAGGTCAAGTACGAAAGATTATTAAGAACAAGAGGTTATTACAACAATGTACCTATGACTGAAGAAGAGGAGTATAGAAACGCAGGTATCAGTAAGGAAGACGCTAATAAACGTTGATTTTACTAGGTTATTTTCCACTTGTGAACAACTAATAAATATGATAGGATTAAAATGCTGACAAAAAGACAATTACAATTATATACTTTTCTTAAAACTTATTCAAAAGAAAATAATATAATGCCATCCTTTGAAAATATAAAAACGTATATGAAGATGGGTAGCAAATCACAAGCGTTTCAAATGTTAGGCTACTTAGAATACAAAGGTTACATTAAAAAAAAGTATGCTCAAGCTAGAGGAATAAAAATAATAAAGGAGTATAAGTGTGAGTAAGTTTATTTTAAAGAAGACATATATTGATATGAAACTAACTGTTGAAGATTACTTTGATGGTGTAACTAATGAAAAGAAAATAGAAAGAAAAGTTATCTTCTCAGACAATGCAAATATTATTACGAGAGAAGTTAAAGAAACAAGAAATACAATAGAAGAGATAACAGAAAAAGAATATAAAGATAAGATTAAGAAAGCACACAATAAAAAAGCAAAGACTGTTTCATTTAAAGAAGTGGAGAAAGAATAGTGAGTACTATAATTAAACAAGACTCAATTAGAAACCCTGCGTTTGGTAATAGAAATTTTAATCTAACACCAGACTTAATTCTATGGAGGTCTGTTATAGTTAGAACTATACTTGATGCATTGGATATTGATATTCATGCATGGGGTACAGGAAGACTTCAAATTATAAAAGACGCAAAGCTTTGGTTTGATAAAGACGATAAACATTTTAACCTAGTATGTGACTATGCTAATCTTCAACCTTATTTTGTATTAAAGATTTACAATAAGATTGTAGAAAAGAATGGTAAGAAATTATTTAAAGGTAAGAACTTAAATAAATTTTTATTAGAATACTTGTGTACTTTTACAGAGGAATATTAATGAAACTAAATAACAATTCAAAGTTTGATATAGACTTAAAGTATGGACAGATAAGAGAGAAGAGAGTAGCTGACTTGCTTGGTAAGGAACAAGTAGAAATAAAAACTGAAAGAAACTGGTGGAGAAAAACTGGAAACATTGCACTTGAATATGAGTATAGAGGTAAGCCATCTGGTATAGATAAGACAGAAGCTAAATGGTGGTTTCATATTTTAGAGTTAGATAAGAAGGAACATTGTATGTTAGTGTTCAGAGTATCAAGACTAAAAAAGATTGTAAAGAAATATAAAAAAACACACACTAAAAACATAGGAGATTATAGAGCAAGTAAATGTGTGGTACTTCCACTAAAAGAATTGTTTAGTGAAGACTGTATAAAAATATAATTATGAGTAGTAAAGATTTATTAGCAGAATACAAACTTACTATAGCTGAATTAACTAAAGAAAAAAAAGATGCAGTTGAATTAGTTGCAGTAAAAGATAGTAAAATTAAAAAGATTCTAATACAATTAGAACAAGCAAACTCAGATGTTCAAGCCTTAGGTTCTAAGATTGCTGAACTACAAGAGAAGCTGTCTAAGAAAGAAACTATCAAGAGAACTATTAATAAAAAGATAGATGAAATCTTAGAAAAAAAAGATGAAGAAACAGTTGACAAGGATGATTAATTATGATAAAGATTATTCATGTCAAATAAATTAACAAATACAATGAGGTATAAAAAATGGCACAAGTAGAAGGCACAGCGTACTGGGCTTCTTTAACAAGACCCAATGAAAAGTTTGAACCAATGTGGAGAATTGACTTAGCAGTTGATGACAACACAGCAACAGACCTAGCTAAAGAAGGTATTACTTTAGGCGAAACAGTTATTGATGGTAACACTATCAAGAATGTTATTAAGTTTAAAAGAAAAGTTTCTAAAGCAAATGGTGACAAGAATCAACCACCATCAATTGTTGATGGACAGAAACAACCACTAGATAAAATAGTTGGTAATGGTTCTAAGGTTGTAGTAATGTATAAATCTTATGACTGGAATTACAAAGGTAAGACTGGTAAAGGTTTAGATTTACAAGCAGTTCAAGTTAAGAATCTAGTAGAGTACACACCTAAAGAAGACTTTGATATAATCACACCAACAGAATCTGGTGTTGATATTAAAGAAGACTTCTAGTTACAACTAGCCATAAGTCTAATGGCAGTTTCATTATACTTATCTCCTGGGGAGAGTCGGCTAAAACTGGCTCTCCTTTTTTATGCAAACAACAATTACAAAGGGCGACTATGGAAGAAATAAATAATGGATTTGTAAAGTTTCATTTACCCTGTCCACTATGTTCAAGTAGTGATGCAGTATCTGTGAACAAAGATAACTCAGCTTATTGTTTTTCATGTCAACAATATATAAGGGAATACGATATGGAAATTACAGAAGGCACAACGAATGGTGCGAATGAATACGAAGTAAAAGATTACTTAAAAGAATCTAACTATGCAGAAATTATAGATAGAAATATAAAAGAAGAAAGCTGTAAACGCTATGGTGTTTCAGTTAAGATGGATAGCATGGGTAGTATTACTCATCATTACTATCCTTATCACGATAAACAAGGTGCAAAGGTTGCAACTAAAACAAGATACACTAAGCTAAAAGAATTTAGTATTCAAGGTAATACTAAAAACTCTGGATTGTTTGGTGAACATTTGTTTAAAAGAAATAAATACATTATCATTACTGAAGGTGAGTTAGATTGTTTATCAGCTTATCAAATGTTTAAGACTGACAAGTATGAAACACCAGTAGTTAGTATTAAGAATGGTATTACTTCAGCAGTCAAGGATATTAAGACAAGTTTAGAATGGTTAGAAACTAACTTTACTAATGTTATTTTAAATTTTGATAATGATAAGCATGGTATTGAAGGTGCTTCAAAGGTAGCAGAATTATTTTCTCCAGGCAAATGTAAAATCATGCACTTACCTGAAGGATTTAAAGACGCTTCAGATTGTTTAACTAAAAATAATATACAGATATATACTAAAGCTTTCTGGGATGCAAAGTTATATGCACCAGATGGTATCATTAATGCTAATGTTTTATTTGATGAGATAGCAAAACCTATATCAAAAGCATTTGTTCAATATCCATTTGAAGGAATGAATAAAATTACTTATGGAATAAGACCTGCTGAGTTAGTTACATTTACTGCAGGGTCTGGTCTAGGTAAGACACAAGTGATGAGAGAAGTAGTTCATCATATGATTAAATCAACTGAAGATAATATTGGTTTGTTAATGTTAGAAGAAACACCAGTCATTACATCTAAAGGTTTGATGAGTGTTGAAGCAAATCAAAGATTACATTTACCAGATGTTCATGTAAGTAAAGAAGAATTAAAAACTTACTTTGATGCAACAGTAGGTACTGGTAGGGTATTTATGTTTGACCACTTTGGTTCTAATTCAATTGACAATATCATTTCAAGAGTAAGATACTTAGCTAAAGGTTTAGATTGTAAGTATGTTGTGATTGACCATGTTAGTATCATTGTATCAGACCAACAACATGGTGATGAGAGAAGAGCCTTAGATGAAATTATGACTAGACTTAGAACACTTGTACAAGAAACAGGTATTGCTTTGGTAGTTGTATCTCACTTAAGAAGACCAGAAGGTAAAGGACATGAAGAGGGTGCAGCAACTTCACTATCACAATTAAGAGGTTCAGCTTCTATTGGACAACTATCAGATATGGTTATCGGATTAGAAAGAGATGCACAAAATGACGACCCTATTGTTAGGAATACAACAAGAGTTAGGGTTCTTAAGAATAGATTCTCTGGTACTACTGGTCCTTGTTGTGACTTATTATATGACGCTGATACTGGTAGATTAAATGAGGTGAAAATAGATGACCTTTAATCAGGTAGTCTTCGATGTTGAAACAACGATGACTGCTGATAAAGTATGGTGCATTGTTTGTAAACATGGAGAAACTTATTATCAATTTACAGATGGTAAGAATCTACATAGGTTCGAAGACTTTGCAAAACAAACTAAAGAATTTATAGGACACAATATCATAGGCTTTGATATACCTGTTCTTAATAAATTTTTTGGTAAAGACTTGTTTAAAAATTGTAAGATAACTGATACCTTAGTTCTTTCAAGATTATTTAATCCTATATTAGATGGTGGACATTCACTAAAAAATTGGGGTTTAAAGTTTGGAGGTCAAGGTAAAATTCAGTTTGAACAATTTGATTATCTTAGTGATGAGATGTTAGCTTACTGTAGAAATGATGTAGCTTTAACAGAAAAGTTATATAAGTTTCTATTTAAAAAGATGACTGACTTTGGTGAGTCAATAGAGTTAGAACATAAAACAGCAAAGATAATTCAAAGACAACATGAGTCAGGATTTAAACTTGATATAGTAGAAGCTTATAGTTTACAAGCTAAGTTTCAAGAAGACATGAATGACTTGACTACGACTGTAAGAAAAACTTTTCCTCCATTAAAAATAGAAGAAGAGTTTATTCCTAAGTCTAATAACAAAGCAAGAGGATATGTGAAGGGAGTTCCCTTTACTAAAGTTAAGTTCAAGGAATTTAATTTAGGTTCAAGACAACAGATAGCTGAACGATTAATGTTACTTGGGTGGAAGCCTAAGAAGAAAACAGATAAAGGTCATGTTATTGTTGATGAGAAAGTATTAAGTCAGATACATAATATTCCTGAAGCTAAATTAATTAACAGGTTTCTTATGCTCCAGAAAAGAATTGCTCAAGTAAGTTCTTGGATAGAAGCTATAAGAGAAGATGGTAGAGTACATGGCAAGGTCATTACTAATGGCACAATAACAGGAAGGATGAGCCACCAGTCGCCCAACATGGCTCAAATTCCTGCTGTGTACTCACCATATGGTAAAGAATGTAGGGCATTATGGATAGTAAACAAAGGTTATAAACTAGTAGGAGTGGATGCATCTGGACTTGAGTTGAGGATGTTAGCACACTACATGAATGATAAGGATTATATATATGAAGTCGTTAATGGAGATATACACACAGCAAATCAAATTGCTGCTGGTCTGGAATCAAGAGATAAGGCGAAGACTTTTATCTACGCATTTATCTATGGAGCAGGTTCAGCAAAAATCGGAAGTATCATCGGAGGTTCGACAGCAGATGGTGAAAGAGCTAAAGAAAAATTTCTTAGAGCAACACCAAGTCTTAGAAGCTTACGAGAAAAAGTGGAACGAGTGGCTACAAGACGATACGTCACAGGACTCGACCAAAGAAGAATAATTATTAGACATCCTCATGCTGCATTAAATAGTTTATTGCAGGGTGCAGGTGCAATAGTTATGAAGAAAGCGTTGACATTGCTAGAAGAATATGTTAAAGTAAAACAAATCAAAGCGTTTCCTGTGGTGAATGTACATGATGAGTTCCAATACGAAGTCAAAGAAGAACAAGCAGAACAGTTTGGAAGAGTCGCAGTACAATCAATTATAGATGCAGGGAAACTATTAAACATAAGGTGTCCTTTAAATGGTGAATACAAAGTCGGAAACAACTGGTCAGAAACACATTAGTACATTAGCTACGGACATTAAAAGTTTGATAGCTGATATATCTAATGGTAAACCTGCCAACATGACTGAAGAAAACTTAGATGTCTTTCTTCAGAATATTAAAGAAGCTATGTTAGCTTGGAACAAACCATACAATGCAGAGAAGTATGCAGGTAAACTTAGGATGTCAATTCTAGGTAAACCATCTAGGCAATTATGGTACGATAAGTTTAGCCCTAAAGATAAGAAAGAAGAAAACGCAGGACTAAATTTAAAATTTCTATATGGACATATCATTGAACATTTAGTTTTATATCTTGCTGAGTTATCAGGACATAAGATTGAAGACCAACAAATGAAAGTTGAGATTGATGGTGTGACTGGACATATAGATTCTAAAATAGATGGTGAGATATGTGATGTTAAGTCAGCTTCATCATTTAGTTTTAAGAAATTTCAAACAGGTGAGATAGTAGGTGATGACCCATTTGGTTATCATGCTCAACTGTCTGGATATGAAACAGCTAATGGTACTAAGGATGGTGGCTTTTTAGTTGTAGATAAATCAACTGGTGATATTTGTTTTTACAAACCAGATGATATGGCAAAGCCTAATGTTAAAACTTTAATTAAAAATTTAAAGACTACATTAGTACAAGATACACCACCAGAAAAATGTTACCCATACAAAGAAGAAAAGAATGGTAACAAAACTTTAGCAATTGGTTGTCAATTCTGTTCTCATAAATGGGAATGTCATACTGACGCTAATGGAGGTAAAGGCTTAAGAGTATTTAGATATTCAAACAAAGATACTATCTTAGCTGATGTTGTTAAACTTCCTAAAGTAGATGAAGTAACTAATGAATACAAATCAAGAATAGAAACATATGGAAAACTTACTTAAACATAAGCACCTTCTTATCAGGGCAGAAGTAAAAAACCCTCCTAAAACTGAAGAACACGTTATTAAATGGATGAATAATCTTATAGCTAAAATAAATATGACTACCTTAGCAGGTCCTTACGCATCTAAAGTTTCTAAAAAAGGAAACAAAGGAATTAGTGGTGTTGCTATTATAGATACTTCTCATATTGGTATTCATACATGGGATGAAACTGACCCTGCTTTAATACAACTAGATGTTTACTCTTGCAAAGAGTTTAATAAGATAGATGTATTAAGTTGTATTGAAGAGTTTGACCCTATAACAGTTGACTATAAATACTTTGATAGAGAAAATAATTTTAAGGAATTAAAATAATGAAATGTTTTGTTTGTGATAGTGATGTATATTGGGGTAATGACTTTGATGCTGAGGATGTTTATGACGATGTTGACTTTGCATTTGTATCTAACTATAGTTGTTCAGGTTGTAATGCTACATATGAAGTTTGCCATGGAAAGAAAGAGGTAAATGATGAACGATAAAAAAATGAGTAAGATAAGAAACAAAGCTAAATATCTTCTTGTTGAATGGTTAACTTCTTTGTTATCTAAAGAAGAAGCTAGTAAAATTAACTTTAAGAATGTACTTAATTTTCTACCTAATCAAACACATTATTATCAAGGTGATACATTTAGGCTACAACCATGGTCATATAAATGGATTGTTAAGAAATTAAAACGCAACCAAGAGTTGACATATGATGATTTAAATGCTATGTTAGAGCCATCAGAACAACAATTAAAAAGACAAAAGTATATAGAAGAAGGACCAATCAATGCCAAGTAAAGATATGTTTAAAGCTACTAACTATGATAGCTTAGATAAGCAAGTAGATGGTACACACTACAAAGGTATGAAGATACAACCTGCTCAGTTTGTAAATGAGAATCAATTATTATTTGCTGAAGGTAATGCTATTAAATATATTTGTAGACATAAATTAAAAGGTAAAAGAAAAGACATAGAAAAAGCTATGCATTATTTAGAAATGATATTGGAGAGAGATTATGATTAGTGAAAGTACAATTGCACAATTAGAAAAAAGAGCAAGAGGTTTTAGAAGAATTATATCTTCACTTAATGACTTACCTATGTATGGGATTAATCCTGTAATAGATAAAATTTTATTTGTAAAGATAGAAACTTTGAAAGAACATCTTAAGAAAAAGATAAATAGAAACAATGAAAAGTTAAATGAAATTTATACATCTAGTGTAGATAGTATACAAGATGATGATGGTACATCGTCTATGATTTTAAAAGAAGAGATAAAAAAATAATATGTCTATAGTAAATTTAAATGGTACTGAAGTTAAATCAGAACCACCTGCATATAATATAAGAATATGTTTAATAGGTTCGGATGATATTGATGTTAAAAACATTGAAACCTTTGGCGTAGCTGAAGATGGTTTCTTTATGATTAAATCTAAAATGAATAGTAAGTTTCCTATTTTTATGACATCTCCAGATAGAATTAAAACTATTGAGGTGTATAAAGAAGGTGATGAACCTATGACTAAGTTAAGATTAGAAAAAGATAATGATGATTACTTAGTTGATATGATAAAGAAACACCATGATAAACAGAAAACTTAAATCTCCAAAGAGAGTAAAGAAAACTGAAGCTGATATAGCTACGTTCAAATTAATTATAAATAATCAAGGACAATTTATTGTTGAGCAAAGTCTTTATCCTTTAAGTAAAATTAATCTACATTTTAAAAAAGATAATGCAGGTCTTGTTCATGCTATGATAAGAGAATCAAGAACACACTTTGATAACTTGCATGAGTTCCTAGAAAAACTAATGAAGCAAGTTGCTTAATTAAGATTCAACTATTTCTTTTTCAACACAACTAAACTTAACATATAGTTTACCATCATTAACTTGCTTCTTAGTTAAATCACTTCCAAATAAAACTTCATACCCATCACCCATACCACTTTTAACACAGTCGTAATGAGTAAGATGTTCACTAATTCCTTGTGGCATAACACATTGAGTTTGTCCTACTGCACATAACATTATTGTTAAGATATATATTTTTGCTGATATCATTTCTTTTTTCTCCCTTTACATTTACATCTAGGTGCAAATAAATTACTTATCCAATCACACATCTCATCTAATGTAGCAAAACATCTATAAAAAAATCTATCTATCATTTAGCTAGTCTATCCATATGTGCATAAATTCTTCCGAAAACTTTATCTAAAGACATTAGTTCTTGCTGCATCATAGCTACGATTGTCTGAAGTTCTATGATAGTTACAAGTACATAAGTACTAAGACCCATAAGTATTGTACCTAATAATGCTATCAATGCTGTGTTAGTTTTTCTATTCATTCTTTGGTCCATATATTTTAATATCTGGATTCTCTTTTTTGTAATCTTCTTTTAATTCTTTCCATAAAGAACCTGTTGGTCTAGTTTCATTCTTAGAACCGACACCAAGACCTTTACAATAGTTTACAAGTTCATTAAAGTTTTCATTGTATTGTAATGTAGAATTTTTATTAACTGAATTACATTTTCTTAACAACTCTAACTGTTGTTTTAGTTTTTCATTCTGTAATGAAATAGCATTTCTTCTATCACAATCTTTTTTAGATACTCCTAAGTTTTTTCTAAAACTTAATCTTATATCATTGCTATCTTCTTCTCTTTTATCCCAGTAAGGATTAGAATTATTTGAAGTTGAATCTCTGTTTCCTTGTCCAATACTTAAATCTATACTTCCATAAGAACATGAATTACTACCATTATTTAAATATTCATTTCTTGGATATGCAGGTTCAGCAAATATAGTTAAACCTATAAACATTAAAATAAGTATCGCTGTAAATCTGTAATCCATCCTGCAATCCTCCATTCATAAATCCTTATCTGTTTAAATCCTTAATATCATAGTCATGCTCTCTAACTTTGTCAGCTAAAACTGAGTATAATTGCTCTGCCATAACCCATGTAGCTTCGGCTGCTGATAACCTTTGTTTCAAATCATTAATAGATGAAGTGGCAACAACCAAATCTCTTTCAAGATTAACTATGTGTGCTTCTGATGCATTAATTGTATCAGTTAAATTAACTACATACTTAACTCCAGTAAATGTTCCAAACAATACTGAAGCAATTACAGGTATAAGTACAAAATTTTTTTTAAATAATTCTGCTATTGACATGACAAACATTCATCCGAACTAGAATCTAATTCTGCTAAAGCTTCTTCTTTACATCCTTGACTACAGAATAAATCTAATTCATCCTTTAATTCAAATTCTTTTTTGCATTGCTTACATTCTTTTTTCATTTCTTATATCCTAATCCTGTTATTCTGTTACTATATAATTTTCTCCATGACCAAGAACTTAACTTGCTTGAGTAATGGTAAATAAATAATATTATATGTTTCATTTACTACCACCGATATAACCACCAATAACACCAATTAATCCTGTGACTGACATCTTCATTAATGTAATAACACTTTCATCTACTGTTCTGTTTTCTTTAACTGCTACAATATAATCTCCAACAATAATAGTTGCTAATAAAATTAGAACACCAGTTGTGATTAATAAAACTACAATGTCTTTAAAATTTTTAATCATTTTGCTTTCTTATCTTTGTTAATACCTTTTTTAATTATATAATCTTGTGTACCATTAGCCCCTGTTTCAACTTCTTTCTTTAAGTTCTTAAACAGTTCCATTTTTTTCTTATCCTTAATTAGTTTTTCTATATAAGCATGAAGAACTTTATTATCTCTCATTACTTTTTAGTAACTCCACCTTTAAATATCTGTGTTCCTTTAATACCATAGATACTTGCAACTACAAGAATCCAAAGATTAGTAAACCAACTAGGTAAGTTAGCAAACTTATCAAAGAACATATCAACCTTAACCATAATGTCAGGGTCTGAACTCCATACAGAATATGCCAAAATTGCTATTGGCAAAGTTAGAATTATCAAAACAAATTCGTCTTTCCAATCTGATTGCCTAGCTTCTAATAGCTTTCCACTATACTCAATTTCCCCAGCAGCCATTTTCTCTGCGTGTTTAGCTTGAGCATTAGCCATCATCATTTGTGTTTCTTTTTTCTTTTTATAGATATGACTACCTGTAGACATAGCTAATTTAATTGCACTTAACCACATATTATTTATCTCCTTTAATCTTTTTAATTATTACTCCAGAAGAACTTACTTTATATTTACTTGGAATTTTTACTACTGAAAACTTATCACCTAAAATACTTTTAATATATTCTTCTAATTCTTTTTGACTATATCCTTTTTGAAAAGTCTTCTTATCACCCTTACCAAATATCCAACCATCATTAAATGGTACAGCATTCTTAGAAGTCTGGGCTGCTTTAGTAACCTCTGAACCTCTTGTTGTAATAACAGCCATACCTTTATTACTAATTAATTGTGATATTTGTCTAACAACATTACTTCTTTCCATGGGGTCTTCAATTACATTTAATACATTTGCATTAACAACACCATCCTTAGAAGCAAAACCTTCCTTAAATATAACATCATCTGCTGTTTTATAATTAGGTACTTTACCCTTTGCTTTTATAATTCTTTCCAAAGGAACAAAAGGCTCATGGTTAGTTACTATTTTATTTGTAAATTCTTTTGAACCTAAACCCAAACCAGAACCAAAGTCATGTACAGTTTTAACTTTATTATCATTAAAGATATTATTAATTTTTTTATATGTACCTATTGTAGTTGAGATAGCTGTATCACCTCTTTTAACTGTAGGTTTTGTTAATCCTTTTACTACAGCTTTTGCAATTATACCACCTAGGTTTTTTTCTACTCTTTCAAGTTTATCTTTATCTAATTTATTAAAGAAAAATTTTGCAAAGTCTTTATTTCTTTCTACTAATTCTTTAAAGTTTTTATTTTTATCTGTATATCCTCTTTTATATTCTTTTTTTATTTTACTATTATTTCCTGTAAACAAACCATCTCTAAACTTTTCAAATTTATCTACCATTCCTGCACCACCATTAAACTGAAAGTCAATAAGCATTTGTTTCTTTGTTTTATCTAATGAAGTATATTCTTCAGGATAGTTATTAAGTAATTCTAATTCTGCTTTTTCTAAATCTCTTATTAATATATCATCAAGTTTTTTTTCGTCTAAATTATCAATATCATATTCATAAACTTTTCCTGTTTCTTTTTCTTTATCAGTAAGCTTATGTCCAAAACCTAAAGTATCATTACCACCTTCAGCAGATGGATGGATGATATTATTTTTATCACCTCCTAATAACTCACTATTCTCTACTTTTTTTATATAATTTAAAAATTCTTTATCTTCATAAACTTCAGGTTGACCTATAACTGTATTCTCTTCTGTTTGTTCTGGTTTTGCCATAGGATATATTACTTCTTTAGCTGCTTGTTCTGCTGCATCATGCAAACCACCATGTTTAAATCCTTTTCTTTTAACAATACCTCCTTTTGAAAACATTATTTCACTTCCAATAGTTCCACTACCTGAAGTACTTATACTTTTATTAGAAGATGAAAATAGTTTTGAGATATTTCTTCTCCAGTTAGGTAAAGGAAAAAGTCTTTCATTTACAATTCTTATTGCTCTATCAGTATCATCATTCCATACAGATTGTAATGCTTCTACTGGTGCTGACGCTACTTGTGCAGCAGGTGGAAATAAAAACCAAGGCTCTCTAGAACCTGGACCAATAAATCTATTAGCTACTAGTTCAGGTAAGTAACCAAACATACCAGATAATCTAGCACCCTCAGCCCACCATCTATTGTTATTAGCATCGTAATCAGTTACTACTTCTCCATACTTTGCTATCTCTCTTAATGATTGAACACCAGAATAAATTGGTAACACAGCTAAAGTTTTAACTAAAGTTTTAGCATTTCCATTTTCCATTCTCATTAATATTTTATTTGTTTGTGCAGATTTTGCCATAGCCCATGATAAAAACTGACCCATTAATCTTACCCATTGATTATTACTTTGTGTAAATAATAATCTATTAGATACTTGAGGTATCAATGCATCTCTATTAGCACCTATGATACCTGCTTGATTTAAAGAATTTTTACTTGTAGTAATTTTAATTGCTTCATCAAAGTTTTTTGATTGAGCAATCTTTATAGCTTGATTAGCTTTAATACCATAATTGTTTTCTAAAAAATATGTAATTTGTTTTGCTTGTCTTTTACCTAAATTGTTTTTCTTAGCTAAGTTACTTAAAGTTTTAGATAAATAAAAAGCATCAGCAGCAGCAGTATTATATGCAAATCTTCTAGCATAACCAGTTAACCATTGCAAACCTAATGCTTTAAACATAATGTTATTAACTTTAGCTGTTGGAGTTTTACCTACCCATCCAGCATTTAACATTATATTTCTACCTTCAAATCCAGCAGACTTATCTAAACTAGCTGCAATAGCATTATCAATATCTTGGTTTAAAGATTTAGCTAATCCTGTTTCTCTTTTGTTTGTTAGTGCTGTATCTTTAAATCCTTTAATAATACTTCTCCAATTAGAAGAGTTTTGTAAAGGTTGAACAATATCACCTAAAGATGATATAGTAACTCTTCCTAACATATTTAAATTACCTAATGTCGCTAATATACTAGCACTAGATTTTGCAGCACCTGTCATAGCTTTACCATATCTATCAAAGTATGCATCAATACTTTCTGATACTAATTTTATTTCTTGATTAGCAGCATTGATAGCTTTTTCTTTTGGTAAACTAGAATTTATATATTTGTTTTTTATTTGTTGCATTAAAGGAGTAAGTAATTCTCCATTAGTTCCAAACTGTCTAGCAAAAGCTATAGACTTAACTGAATCATTTACAACATTACTTAATATAGAACGAGCATCATTTACTAAATACCCTTTCTTTTCTAATACTTCTTCAACTAATTTATAAGGACCAACTAATGTTCTTTCTTTTTCTATATGGTCTGATATAGGAGTTTTAATAAAGTTTCTATTCTTTAATGTGTTACCACCCATTATATCTTTTAATACACTAGCATTAAGAACAGTATCTCCAGATGTTGTATGTCCTTCATAGTATTTATTTGCTGCTTTTTTAGGGTCTTTATATTTTAAACTTTTAAAGATACCTTCTAATGTTTCTAAGAAAGCTTTCTCATCTTTTTTAATAGCATCATAATCTAATAGTCTTGGAAAATAATCTGCTATTTCTTTTTCAGAATAAAAACCTGAATCATTATATAAAGATTTAAATTCATCCATATAATTTCTTAAGTCTGTAGATAATTTTTCTACATTAGCAGGAGTATCTTTTGTTAATTGCTTACCTCTATTAATAGAAACAGCAGCAGCAATCTCATCATCAGTATAACCTGTAGTTATTTTATTAATTTTTCTAAAGTAATATCTTTGCATTTGTTCAGCTACAGCTATTGCTGATTTTTCTTGAACAGGAGAATCTACTTCTCTAAACAACATCTTACTTATTTTTTCTGTAGCACCACCATAAGAATTTAATTTAGATGCACTTGTTCCTGACATTAAATCTCTAACTTTTTGCATAGTTAGTTGTGTAAATTCTCTATCAATAATCCCTAATACTTTTCCTTTTTCTAAATTAGTACCAAACTTAGAACTTCTTTGAACCATCTTTTGCATTTGACCTGCCATAGCACCAGCAGCAATCCAATACATTAAATCAGTTTCTTCATCACCAAATAAAATTCCACCAGTAGCACCCATACCAGCACCAACTAGTGGTCTAACAGTTGCAGACAATAAACCTCTTACTGCCCAATCAAAGTTAGTTTCATTTTTCTTTAATGCTTCTAATATTTTAGTATTTCTATTAGCAACTAACTCACCCCATTTATCTAATTTTATAGATTGTTTTTCTATTAATATTGATTTAGCTTTTTCACTAGCTTTTTTAGCAACATCAATTTCATTTCTAATATTTATTATTTGTTTACCTAAACTTTCTTGTGGTAACATACCAGGAACATTAGGCTTAGGTTTTTTTCTACCTTTTAATTTTCTTATTTTAAGTAATAAATCTTCTTTTTCTAATAATTTTTTTTCTAAAGATTTAAACTTACCTGTTTCTTTAGCTATAGGTCTAACAAAGTTGTTAGTCCATTTAATTAATTCTTGACTAGCTTGTTTAACTTCTGGATTGTTTGCAGCAACTTGTATTTTTTTTAATTGAGGAATACTTAAATTATTTTGTTTAGCTAGTTTCTTATCAATAAATTGTGCAACCAAATCAACTTCAGTTTTAATTAACTTAGGTGCATACTTCTTTAAAAGATTACCACCTATAGGTATAACAGCACCAATAGCAGCAGCAGTACCAGCAGTAACACTAACATTACCCCAATCTACTTCACCAGTTTTAGCCAGACTATCAATAACAACATCGCCACCAACTAATAAACCATTAAGAGTTGCTGAACTAATAGGATTAGTCATAGCTTTTAAACTAATTGGATTTAAATAACCAGCTAAATAATAAGGGTCTAATAAATCTGCAAGTACTGAACCTGTTGTTACAATTCCATTCTCTTTATCTTTATCAGTACGAAACTTCCAATGTTCTTTATCAAAATCTTCTATTCTTTTCTTTTCATTTTCTACAATAAAATCTTTAAATGTTTTATCATCATCAAATAAATCTTGTACTTTAGCTTTACCTATTCTAAAGGCATTACCAAAGAACATAGTTTCTTTATCCCAACCATATTCTAATTTTTCAAGATTAGATATTTCTATTTTTTCTCCACCTGTAAGGTCAGAAGACATTTCATTAAGTAATTTAGTTTGGGGAGTTTCTATTGTAGAACTTAATTGTTCTATTTCAGAAGTTGAAAGAGGAATACCTCCTGTTAAAGGTTCTTGTTCTACTTCAATATTTGAAAGGGGAGTATCATTTACTAAAATGTTTTGTTCTTCATTTGTTAAAAGAGTACCACCTGTTAAAGGCTCTGAAGACATTGTTTTTCCTATCCTTTATTAAATGGTCTAATATTAGTATTATTAGTTTTCATTTTTTTAAAGTTACCTGCAGTATCAGTAAATGCATCAGTTATTTTTTTTGTATTAGCATCTGTATTTGCCTGTATCTCTTCAAAAGTTGTTCCTTTTATTATTTTTTTATCTGTATTAGATTGTGTATTGTTCCATTTATCGTATTCAATTTTTTCTTCATTAGTTAATTTATTTTCTTGTTCTGAATTTTTAATATTTTTCCATGTAAATTTTTCATCTCCTCTAACAAAACCAGAACCATCAGGTAATAAGTTAACATTAGTTTTTATTTCTTTTGGTTTATTATCTATAATAGTTTTATTTTGTTCAATACTTTCTGTAGTTGTATCTTTAGTTTTAGCTACATTACCATCATAAAAACTTTTTATATCTGCATCCTTAGTTAATAAATAATTTTTAAATTCATTAACAGTTTGAGCATTACCTTCAAACAATTCACTATATACAGAAGAAACTTTTGACTGACTATCCATATTTGTATTATCAATAGCATCAGCTTTAACAACAATAAAGTCAGCCATTAATTTACTAATGTTTTGCATTTGATTTTTGTCAATAGTTAAAATTCCAGCATCACCTAAGCTAATTCCTCCTTGTTCTCCTACAACAGACAAAGGAACAAAAGTAGTTAAGCTATATTTATTCTTACCATCTGAACTTATTCTTCCATCAATATTTGTAACTCTACCTTGATTAATAACATTTGACATTTCATTAAATACAGTATCATTATTAAAATTTTTAGCAATTGATGTTGGTTGTTTATTAACATTATAAGCAGTTACAGCATCTTTATTATCTCTAATTGTTGTAAACATTGTTTCCATAGCCAATAAGTTTGTTATAGAATTACCATTATGTCCTACAATTTTACCATCTGTTTTATCAAATTTTAAAGATATTTCATTTGCTCCACCCATACTAGAAAATTTATTTAAGTATTTAAATGATTTATTATTTTTAGCATTCAAATCAAAATTAACTTTTCCATATGCTGTATCCCATGAAGTGTTATATTCCTTAGAAGGACTCCTTGCTTTTTTAATAGTATCTTTAAATTTAATTTTAGAAACGTCAAAATCATTTTCAACAGTTTCTTCTTTAATAATTTTAGCTGCTTTTAATTGTTCTTCTATATTAGCATTTACATTATCATTAACACTAGATTTCTTTTTAAGTAGTTTATTAATTAAGAAACTATCACCTTTAGCATTTTCAATTGCATCAGCAAATCCTTTATTAACAATTTTAGTATCAACACTAAATTGATTATCAATACTTTCTCTATCAGTTGTAAATTTATAATCTCTAGCTGAACCAATATTAGCAACCATATCTAAGAAACCTTCAGGGTCAGACTTTTGTAAAGCATTAAATTTCTCAGTACCTAAGCTATGTAATAAATATTGTTTAGCATAAGAAGATTTATCCATGTCACCTTTAGCAGCAACAGAATTTAATTTTTGAATTTCATTAGCTTTTTCTTTCTCAGCTTTATAGTTTGCAATGTCAGCAGCATATTTATCTTTCTTCATTGCAATCATTAAATCTCTATTAGCTTTTAATTCTTCTGCTCTAATAGCTAATTTTTCATTAGTTAATTCTCTATCTCTTTCAACCATGCCTGTTGCAAAGTTACCCATATCTGTAAAAAATCCCATTATACTTCCTCTTCTATTTCTTCTACTGAAGCTTCTTCAACTTTAGTAGGTAATTCTTTTTCAATTCTTGATAATAAACTTTCACTAACTGAATCTTTTTTAGGTTCAACTTTAGCTTTAGGTTCATCAGGAATTCCATCACCATCCATATCTACTGGTGTAACATCATCACCAGGAATTTCTGAATCAGGGTCGCCATCTTCTTCACTATATAATACATAATCTTTAATTTCAGCATAATCAGCAATAGCAATTAATAAATAAATTGTAGGTTCTGCTAACATTAACATCATATCAGGAGTATACTTACCTTCAGTATATCCTTTATATAATACTACTTGTGCTAATTCATCTAAAGGAATTCCATCAGAAATAATTTCAATTAATCCTCTTAGAGTTTCTTGTTCTGTTAATACCATATAAACAGCCATCATAGCATCATCTTGATTTGTATATTCTGGTGGTGTTTCCCATGCTTTAGGAGTTTCAGGAGATGAAGTTAAAGATTCTCCAGGAACTGGAGCATTAAAAGGATTAACACCTACTTCATCAAATTGATTTTGTTGTAATCTTTCAGCCATTATGTTCTATACTTCCTTACTTTGTTTGCTATACTCTTTGGTTGTTTTACAAATTGTTTACCTGCTGTTGTACCTTTTCTTTTAACTGCACTTGTTCTTGCATATTCAGAAGAGGACAAAGCTTTAATTGCTTTTTCTGGTAAATATCTTTCACCTGTTTTAGATGAAGGCTTACCAGATTTAGTTCTCCATTTTTGTTTACCCCAGTCTTTTAAACTTTTTTGAGATGCTGTTAATGCCATTATGATTTATAACCTCCACCAGCTTTTTTATAAGCTTTAGCTAGAGCTTGTGCTTTTCTTGCACTCCATTGTCCAGCTCCTGTACCATGTGAAGCTTGTGATTTTATTCTACTAAATATTTTCTTTCTCATTGTAGGTTTTGTATAGTTACCTGCTTTGTTTACTGTCATAATTAATTTTCCTTAAATATTATTTTGATGAAGTAAATTCATATTTCTGTAATATGATTTTAATTTTTCACCTGCTTCAACACCATAAACTTTTGTAAAGAAATCTCCACCAGCAGTTCCTTTAATATCTGTTTCACCATAATTAGACATAGTTGTTTGCATAGTCATATCCTGATTAGCCATATAAAAAGGTGTTGGAACACCTGGTCCATCTGAAGGTTTTAATAAACTTTTTGCAAATTTAGAAGCTAAAGATTTAGTATCAATTCCTTTTGTCTTTGGTATAGGGTCAGCCTTAAAAGTTTTATCTCCTGTGTATTGATAAAATTCTTTATCACCTGCAGTACCTGGAACTAAATTATAATCTCCTGTTTGAGATAAATCAGCTATTTCAGTTTTAATATCATACTTACCAGTACCTGTTCCAGCATAATCCATATCACCACTATATGAAAGTATTTCTTTACTATAATTTTTAGCTGCATTACTATCTGTAATCATTGAACCTATTTGGTCATCACTTAAGTAAGTACCTTTTTGTATTGCAGCAGCTTTAGTATCATTAAAATATCTTAAAGTATTTTTATCAAAACCTGCTAATCTTTTTTCATATGCTGTGTTTAAAGTATCTTGTATAATCTTATCAGATTTAACTCCAACAGTATTTGTTTTAGTAAACCATCCTGAAGGTTCACTTAAAGTTTTTACATTAACCTGACCTGATGTTAATTGTCCAGTTGCTAATTTATCAGCAACAAGAGTATTATCCATTAACATAGGACCTTCAGCAGCTTGACCAAATCCAAATACTTCTGATTGTCCACCAGTAGCAGTTTTAAATTTAGGAGTATATTTTTTCATTGTTGTTTTTGCTGAGTTATATAAATTTTTAGCACCTGTAGAAATATTAGAAAACATATTTTTAACTCCTTCAGGAGCAAATCTTTGGAAACCTTTTGAAATAGATTTTGTAATTGTACTAAATCCTTTTGATACACCAGCATTAAAAGCTTGATAACCTGTTCTAATAGCATTACCTACATTACCAATACTTTGAAGAAAAACAGAATTACTATTCATAGCTGCAGTAGTCATAGTACTTAAACCTCCTAATGCATAAGGCATAGCAATAGCCATAGCAATAGAACCTAATGGTCCAAGCTTTTGATTTAGTTTAGCAACACCACGCATAGTTGCTTTACCAACTTTCATAATACCTTTAGCTACACCTTTAAATGCTTTGCTAATAGGTTTAGTTACTGCTCTTGTTACTTTTTTAAATACTCTTGATACACTTCCCATAATATTTCCTTAGTTAAATTTCTTTTTACCGATTGCTATTTTCATTTTATTAATTCTTTTTATTCCTCTACCTGATTTATTTGTTCTAATCCAATTACAATATTTATCTTCTCCAACATCTTTTGCTAAACGATTAGCTGTATATTTATATATTTCTTTTATTTTATCTTGAGCAGTATTTATTGTTTCTATATGCCAACAAATATTTCCACTATCCCAATCTAAATTTTCAAGTATACCTGTCTTTAAAAATCTTTCTTCAGCAGTCTTACTTAACAATGCCCAATTAGTAAATGCATAAGCAACACCAGTTGTTGGGTATCTAAATATATTATATTGATTTAAAGATAAAGAAGGAATTACTGCTTTTGCAATATCTCTATCAGAAAGATAATTATATTTAGGAAATTCCCTATATAATCTTATTATATCTATTATATCACTCGAAGTGACCATTGTCAATACTTAACTTTTTATTTATTTGAAGGAAATTTAGCCCAAACATCCATTGCAAAACCACCAAGAGTTTTTAATATATCAGCTCTACCTTGGTCAGATGCAGCTTCATTTCCTAATGCAGCTATTGCTAAATTAGTTTGTCTTTCTTGTGCATTTTGTGCAGATTCATATTCCCATTTAGCAGAATCTCTCATCTCTTGCCATATAAAAGATAAACCTTGGTTACTTAAATTAAAAGCATTCATAGCATTAGCTTGGTTAACAGCATTAGTTCCTGCTGTATTAGCTGTGTTTAATTGTCTTCTCCATGCAACATTTGCTTGTTCAATTGCTAAAGAGTTCTGAGTATTAAATTGATTTCTATTATAATCTAATTGCTCATTAAATTGATTTACTTGAGTATTTAAAGTAGACTGTAATCTTTCAGCTTCTATTGCATTACCTTGATTTAAAGCTTCAACTCTAGTTCCTTCAGAAATATTGTATTGTGTCATAGCATCATTTCTTGCAGCATTCTGTGAATCAATTGTACTAGCTAAGTTAGTCATAAATTGAGTAGCTTGATTTTCACTTGAAGCATTAAACTGAGCAGCAGCATTTGCAGCAGCTTGGTCAGTCAACATAGATTGTTGTCTGTTCTGTGTATTTAATACTTCTGTTTGTTGAGTATTAGTTAAGTTAGTCATATCCATTTGTAAGAATGACTTAGCATTTTGAACAGCTTGTTGTTGTGCAAAAGATAAATTAGCCATATCCATTGTAGCTAGTTGTACAGCATTTTGCATAGTAGCTTGTTGTGTATTATTTAAATTAGATACTTCAAATGTTTTATATAAATTAGAATTTGATATTGCAGTTTGTTGTGCATTGTTTAAATTTAAAACATCAAAACCTGCAGTAGTTTGAGCATTAGCTAAAGCTGTTTGTTGTCCAGCATTTAAATTAGCTAAACCCATTTGCTGTTGTAACTGTGCATTAGTTAATCCAGCTTGTTGTAGGTTAGCTAAGTTTGCTAATCTAACTTGTTGTTGTTGATTAGCTGAAGCAACAATTGCTTGTTGTTCATTCATTGCATTAAGTTTAGTTAACTCTTGTGAAAACTGACCATTCATCATTTCAGCTTTCATATCATTTTCAGCATTAACTAATTGTGATTGGAAACTTTGTTGAGCAGTTAATACACTTGCTTGTTGTTCGTTAGTTAAATTTTGTGATGCTCTTTGTTGTAACGCAGTAGCATTTGATTGTGCAATAGGTAATGCATTTTGTATAATAGCATTTACTAAAGCATCTCTACCGATAGAAGATTTACTTAAACCTCTAGCAGCTAAATTCTTTTCTACATTTTCAACAGCACCTCTTGCCCAAGTAGGAATACTACCAGTATCAATACCATCTAATAAAGTATTAATCTGTGTAGATACTAAAGCGTCTGTAGGTAATGAAGCAACTTGTGCTTGTACAGCAGCAGGTTGTTGCATAATAGTTGCTGTAACTTGTGCAGGATTACTTGCAACTGCAGCTTGAATATCTGCAGGTAGTGTAGCAGTCTGTCCATTAACAGTAGCAGCAGTACCACTTACAACTTGTGCTAATGCACCAGAAGATAGTTGTCCTTGAGCTGCTTGAGCTATTGCTGAAGTAGTTGGAGCTGCAGTAGCACCAGTTGCAGTACCAGATAAACTTCCAGTAACTGTACCTACTTGTGAAGCAGAACTTAAAGTTCCAGTTTGTGCAGTAGCTTGTTGTGCAGTACCTGTAGCACCTGTCATTGTAGAAACATTGAAAGCACCAGGAGCAGCAGCAGCAGTTGAAACACCAGTTGTTGGTGCAGAAATAGCAGAGCCTGTAATTGTTTGTTGTCCTACATCTGTAGGAGCAGCCATAGTTGTACCACCTAATATTTCATCAGATTGTACAGCTTGTGTTGTATATGCTTGAGTAGCTGCTGCAGCTAATTCAGGTTTAGCAATTTGAGAAGTAACGTATTTATCAGCAAATTCTTGTCTTGTACCTAACTCTTGTTGTTGTGGTTGAGAAGCAGTAGGAATGTTTTCAAACTTTCTAGCTTCATCACCAACAGCAAACTTCTGTCTAGGCTTTTTATTTAATCTAACTCTTTTTACTTTTGTAATCATTGTTTACCTTTTAACTATTAAAATAATTATATACTCCACCAACTGCACTTGCTAAAATAATTAATATCCAGATAGCACCTTTGCCTTTATTAATATCAGCTCTTAGACATTTAGTTTCATTTCTAAGTTCTTTAATTTCTTTTACTAAAAAATCTATTTTAACTTCTGTAGCTGATTGTCTAGCCATTATCTTCCTTGTCCTTTATAAATTTTAACACCAGTTTGTCTTCGTTTATGTTTATTCATACTGCTTGTAGTTGGTCTTCGACCTTGAGAACTGCCTTTGGGAATCCTGACATGAGCTTCTTTATTTAATAATCCTTTTGCTCTTGCCATAATTATACCATATTATATTGTTAATGTCAACTTTATCTAGCTTTAGCAGTAACACCATTAGTAGCTACTATAGGTGCTTCGGCAAATGCCATGTAGATGTATGATGAACCAGATGAATTGTTTCCACTTCCTGCATTTCTTAATTTAAAACCATTTGATAAAAAATCACAACCTGATGTATCAACAGCTTCAGCCTCAGAAGAATCTGGAAATAATGCGTTTCTAGTTCCATCATTAAATGGTTCTCTAACAGTATCTTGCATTTGCCAATTTCCTGCTGATGAACTTATTTTCCACATAACAAACGCAGGTTTAAATCCTGTATAAACAAATGTACCATCTGTACTGCCATTACCTACGTAGCTTCCAAATTTTGAGAAGCCTTGTACATCTGCAAAGCAGTAGGCTATTTGACCTTGACCATTTTTATTTGGTTTATCCCCATTACCAAGAGTAAACACACTACTTGTAGGTGAAGTATTATTAAAAAATGCAGCACTAGTATCTTCTGCATTAGTTAAATTTAAATATAATCCTTTAGTATTTCCTACTGATTCATGATAAACTAGCCAATGTTCAGCACTTGCACCAGTACTATCTAAATTTTTCATTATAATCATTTTAGGTACAACACCTAGACCATGACCAACAGTTGCACCAGACGTAGAATTTCCTGTATAAGACACAATACTAAATCCACTTGTAGTATTAGCTGAAACTGTAGAACTTATAGAACCATCTGTATTAGCTGAACCTGAACCATTTGCTTTCCAGTTCCATGATGCGAAAGGTCCATTATTATCATTACTTGCTGAATTAGAACCAACAGTAAAACCATCACTATCAAAAGAGTTTAGAATATTAGTATTTGTATCTTCTGCAGCATTAGTATTACTAACTAATAATTTAGTTACACCTCTAATAGAATCATGTAATAAATGATTAACAGTACCATCTCTTTTTTTTATCCATACAAAATCAGGTTGATGTCCAACTCCTGTAATAGCATAAGAGCTTGAACCATTACCAGTATAAAGTTTAGTATTGAAATAATCTGTTGATTTATTGATAGTTGTGTATGCCATTATTCGTTAAGTCCTTTCGTACTAAGTGCTGAGTATCCTGTTGGTACTGTATAATTAAATTTAGATGCACCTTCTGCACCTGAGTAACCATTACCAGAATTTGTAGTTACTGCTGTTGTTCCGAAGTAGCCATTGCCGAAGTTGAATTCAAATTTAGATGGAGAGGAACTTCCTGTTTCATCTGATTGTGCAAAGAAATAAGCACCATCTGGAGTAGTTGAAGCTGCAAGAATTGATACTGCTCCTGTTCCTGTTGAACCACTTGTTGGATTACCAGAATTTAAAAAAGTACCATTTTTAGAATAATATAATTTTCCATTGTCTAAATCAAAAGCCATACCAATAATATCTCCTGTTGTATATGATGTATTAAATCCAGATATATTTCCAGAGCCATTATACGCTACAGACCCATCTTCTGAATAATAGCCACAACTAGCTGTAGTGTTTTGAATACTTTCATTTGTTCTAGCTAAATTTGAAGAATTTCCAGTTATACCAATAGAATTTCTTGAATAAGTACTATCTACTGTTGCTTTAGCTTCACAATAAAATTTACCAGATGTCATACCTAAAGTAGTTGAGCCACCCCACCTATAAGCACCTGTTGTTGTATTTGTTATAGAAGTATTATTTCCATTTGAAAATGTTGGTGGATTACTTGTTGGAACATTTAAAGGATTTAATGTAGCAAAAGTATTATCAGGATTATCTTTTAAATCTGTAAGAGTACCACCACCTAATGTAAAGTCATTACCTTCACCTGATTGGTCAGTAATACCATTACCATCTTTAAGAATAAAGAATCCATTAGTTCCATAAGTTACTGAAGGAGAAGTCTTTCCTACCCATTCACCTGTGGTTGCATCTGTTTCTCCAAAAGCTGATGCGTCATAAGCATATCCATCTGTAAAGTGAATATGTGACATTGAGCCTGAAAAAGGGTAAGCTCCATTAGTTGTTTGGTTTCCTATATAATTATCATAACCAGAAACATTCATAAAGCTTCCTTCACTTAAACCTGGATAACTGGTTGTTGCAAAAGAATTTACTTGTTCTCCATTTACATATAATTTTACTCTATTTGATGCTGTTGATTGTGCAGTATCATAAACTAATACAAAATGATAAAATCCATTGACATCTCTATATTTTGCATTTGTAGTAATAGTATTTTGAATAGCACTATTATAATATTCATAATACCTTAATTGGTCATTATCAAAATAAAAAGAAGTATAATTATATGTTCCTGTTCTTTCAGCATTACTAGAAAATATATGTTGTGCATCAGTTCCTAATTTACTTCTTTTTACCCAAGCTGAAAAAGTCCATTTAGTTCTATCTCCTGCTGATATACCCAATCTCTGTAAAGTTGTATTAGCCATTAATTAAATCCTCCTGAGCCTGACATTCCAAAAGTAAAGCTCATACTAAAAGCTCTGACTGCTGTTTGTCCTTCGGCATCTGTTGCTGTTATACTAAAATTCTTTGTAGCTGCTGCTGTAAATTCTGTTTGTGTACCTGCTATTGTACAACTTCCTGTACCAGAAGTAAATGTTAATCCTGTTGGTATTGCACCTGTTGTTACTGCAAATGATGTAGCATTAGTTGCTGATAAAGTAATTGTACTTACAACTGAAGCACCAGTATAAATAGAACCTGCTGCTGTTGTCCAAGCTGGAGCATCTGATACTGTTAGTAAAGCTGAACCACTTCTTACTGCATTACCATCATTGTTCTCTACTCTTAAAAAATATGTACCATCTACTGGTAAAGTAAATGTTGCAACTATTTGAGTAGCACTTGTATAAGTAATACTATCTGCTGCAACAATAGCACCTGTAGAATTAATTGCTTCTACTTGAGGTACTGATATAAAATTAGTTCCTGTTATTGTAACTGCTGTTTGTGTATTTTCTATAACTGAAGGAGATATAGAAGTTATTGTAGGTTTTGTTTCTGCTGGTAAGTTAGTTAGGTTTGCACCACTAATAGCTGGTAAAGCACCAGTTAACTTACTTGCTGATACAGTATCTATCTTTGCATCTGTTACTGTAGAATTATTTATTTTTGCTGTAGTGACACTATTATCTGCTAGTTGTACTGTATTAACTGTACCATCTGCTGGTGTTGTAATAAAACCAGTACCCATTTGATAAATAAAATCACAAGTATCTGCGTCTGTTAAAGCACCACTAAAAGTTATTGTTGAACCATTAACAGTAAAGTTACCATATTGAGATACACCATTGATTGATACAACCATAGTATCTGCTGAAGCTGGTACGAATGCTACACTAGATTTAGTTAAGTTATAAGGACCAGCACCTGTTGCAGTAGCTGGAGTTATAACATCTAGTTTTTCAACTATGCTAAACCTATCTAAATTTTGTCCTATGTATGCCATATTATTTTATTCCTTAGTATTGTAAACTTACTCCTCTAATTCTAGCTTCTTTAGAACCAGATGCTTGATTAGCAAAAGATATTTTATATTTTAATTGTGTTCCTGCTGTTACAGCTAAGTCATTTACTTTAGCCATTTTAATACCAGTAGCAAAGTCTGGTAAAGCTGTAAGTGTAGCTGTTGTAAAATTAGAACCATTGTCTGCTGATAATTGTAAAACTATATCTGTGTTTAATGCGTTAGTTCCTGCTTGGTCTTGATAAGTAATAATAGCACCCATAGAAGATGTACTTGATGGTGCTGTAATTGTATTGGATATAAAGTTTCCAGTTGCATTAGTAACAGTAGTTCCAGTTTTAGTTTGAAATTGCATATCCAGTTGCCATGGTCCAGTATTTGTTTGTCCACTTACACCTTTTATTCTAATATATCTATAAGCTGTATTATTTGACCAAGTATTTACAGTTTCTGTTGAAGCATTTAATCCCCAAGTGAAATTAGAACTTAAAGTAGTATAACTACTATTATCGTTAGAACCTTCCCAAACCCAAACACCACCACTACTTGAGTGACTATGTTGAATCATTTTTGCACCAGTATATATTTTTGAATTACCAGAACCTAAATCAAAAACAATTCTAAAATCTGAAGTAATTGTAACAATATTATTAAAATACCAAGCATTCTCTGTGTTGTCGTTATTACTACCATCTATCCAATTTGCAATAGCACCATTTAAACCAAAATTAGCATAACTAACACTATATGCTCCTTGTCTATTTCCTGTTTCATATGCAGGTGTTGAATAACTTTGTGTTTGAGTGTTTATAAATTCACTAGCATTTCTTGAAGATGTAGTGTGTGAAGCAATCCCAGAACTGTCTTGGAATACATCAATAAATTGATTTGAAGTTGAGTAAGCTATAGCATTTTCTGAAGTAGCACTTCTTAAAGCAAGTGTAGAAATATCATTAACAATAGCATTGTCATCAAAAGATGTTGCGTGTTGAGATACTGCACTAGCAGGTATTCTTGCGTCTGCTATAGAACCACTTGTAATTTTACTAGCATCAATATTTGGAATCTCTGCTGCGTCTAAATCTATTGCTGCGTTTCTAATTTTTATTATTGCCATAATTTTATTATCCTATCTAGCTGTAGCTGGGTTATCTCCGACTAGAGGTTGTTCGGCAAATGCCATGTAAATGTGATTGTTTCCATTTCCATTAGCAAGACCACCTGCTATCCTTAATTTAAAACCATTAGATAAAAAATCGCATTGAGTTTGTGTTGTTTCAGCACCACTTGTATCTGCTAATAATTGTTTATCTTCAGGATTATATTCATTTCTTTTGTTATCAAGCATAACCCAAGAATCATCCCCATCTGTTCTTTTTAGTATAACAAATGCAGGTTTAAATCCTGTGTAAACAAATGTTCCATCAGTACTAGAATTACCTATGTAGCTTCCAAATTTTGAGTAGCCTTGTACATCTGCAAACGCATAAAATACAAGAGATTCCCCTGTTGCAAAATCACCACCTTTCATAGTAAATACTGAAGATGTTGGAGTTGTGTTGTTCCATATTGTAGAACCAAGTGTAGAACCAGTAGTATTTAGATATAAACTATCAGTATTCCCTAAACTTGCATGATAAACAAACCAATTACTATTTGAGGCTGTATTTTTAACCATAATCATTTTAGGAACTACACCTAAACCATGACCTAAAGTATCATTATTTGTTGCAAGACTTGTACAAGTTCCAACACTAAATCCACTTGTAGTATTAGCTGAAACTGTTGTTGTTCTACTACCATCTGTATTAGATGAACCTGTACCATTTGCTAACCAGTTCCATGATGCAAAAGTATCTCCATTACCATTTACAGAACCATCACTATCAGAACCAAGTGTAAATCCATCACTATCAAAACTCATTAACATATCTGTGTGTGTAACTTGCTCACCTGAACCATTTGGGTAAACTGATTTATTTACACCCCTAACAGCATCAAAAGAATAATGATTGTATGCTTGATTTCTACCTTTTATCCATACCCAATCAGGTTGAAATCCTACACCTGTTTGTGCATTTGTAGAACTATTACCTGTATAAAGTTTAGTATTAAAATAATCAGAAGGTTTTTTAATTGTAGTATAAGCCATTATAAATTTAATCCTTTTGTTGATAAAGCTGTGTAGCCTGTTGGTACATCATATTCAAATATTCCTATTCCAGATGCGTTAGTTCCTGCACTAGCTACTGCTGTAGTTCCGAAGTAACCATTGCCGAAGTTCCAATCAAAATTAGTATTTAATTGTTGAACAGCAAACATAAAAGTTTCATTTTGAAGAACTGAATTTGAAACTGCTGAACCATAAGTAGAACCATTTCTATAAAATTGAACAGAACCATTATCACTATCAAAAGCTATTCCATAAATATCACCATTAGACGCATTAGGTGAAACACTTTGTGCTGAATATGAAAAAAGACCTTGAACAAATATATTTCCACTTGTACTTCCAGTATTAAGTCCAACTCTTTGACTATCTAAAGCTGATTGAGAACCCCCATCTAAACTTGCTAAATAAATTCCTAATACTGCTTGGTTAGCATTATTTTTAACTTTTGCTTCACAATAGTATTTACCACCATTCATTCCTAGTGTAGTTGAAACTGTAGCCCATTCATTTCCATTATTAGTTTCGGAAGATGTATTACCATTATATAAATTCATATATTGATTTTTAGATAAACCATTTAATGTACAAAAAACATTACTTGGATTATCTTCAGTATTCGTTAATGTACCACCACCAACTGTAAAGTTATTACTATTACCAGATTGGTCAGTAACTGAATTACCATCTTTTAAAATAAAGAAACCATTAGTTCCATAAGTAACTGATGGAGAAGTTTTAATTGTCCAAACACCATTAGCATCATATTGACCAAATGCTGTTGCGTCATAAGCTGTGCCATCAATCATATGAACATGACTCATTAAACCATCAAACCATTCAGACCCATTTCCTTTTTGACCTAAAATAGTTGTAGAATTAGTAGCATTTATTGTATTTGAACCTTCATTCAAATCTGGAAAATTTGTAGTTGCAAAAGAAGTTTCTCTAACTCCATTAACATATATTTTAACTCTATCTGTACTTGTACTAGCACTTGCATCTTGTGCGATAACTATATTATACCAAGCTGATGTATCTCTAAATTTTCTATTAGTTTTTACTTGAAAATCATATACACCTGCGAAATAACTAAATTCTAGTTCATCTGTAGGAGTAAATGCTATCATAAAATTATTTGTTGCTGTTACATATGAACTCCATAATCTTCTATAATCATAATTTAAAGCAGTTCTTTTAACCCAAAAACTCCAAGTATTAGTTACAAAAGAACCATTAGTTGATGGTGTTCGTTGTAAGTATGTATTAGCCATTAGTTAAATTGTCCCCCACCTGTTGCACCGAAGCTAGATGTTAAGCTAAATGCTCTATCTGCTGTCTGTCCTTCTGCGTCTGTTAATCTTAAAGTAAAATTATATGTAGTAGCAGTAGTTGAACTACCACCGAAATCTGTTGTTGTGATTGCACCTGTTGAACTATTTAATGAACAGTTTGCTTGTGCAGCATTTGTTAATACTGATGTAGTTTCTGAATAAGCTACTGTAGAATCTGAACTACCTGCAACTGTTGCAACTGTACCAGAAAAATTTCCTGCAACACTTCCTAAAGAACCTGAAGCAGTTGACCATGTAGGTGCTGTTGAAGCTGTTAAAATATTGTTTGTACTTCTTCCTGCATTCCCATCTGGATTTTCTACTCTAACATAATAGTTTCCTGTAGCTAAAGTTACATTAACTGAAAGTGTAGTTGAATTTGTAAATGAAATTGTATTAGCAACTGTTACTGCACCATCTGTTTTAATAAACTCAACTTGAGGTATTGATACAAAGTTTGTACCAGTAATATTTATTGTTGTAGCTGTTGCTGGAGCAATTGTTTGAGATACATTAGCAACTGTAGGTTTAGTTTCTTGTGCAGATACCCAACTTAATTGATTATTTGCATTACCATTAGTAGCAAGTACTTGTCCACTTGTTCCAACTGATGTTGGTAAAACTAAATTATAACTTTGTCCTGCAGAATGTGCAGGTCCAGCTATTGAAACTCCATGAGAATTTTGTGAACAGTTAAGAATTAATTTTCCATCTGCTGAAGAACCATCACCTTTAATAGTTAGTCCAGGTGTAAATTCTGTTTTAGCATTTGTTATAGCATCTGCATTTACTTTAACTTCAGTAACAGAATTACTTGCAAGTTTATCTGCAGTAATTATTCCATTATTAATATCACTTGATGTTAAAGCTGCGTTAGCAGGAGCTTTACCGACATATGCCATACTTAATTATTTCCTTGTTTATTATGCTGAGATAGTATCTACAACACTTGTAATTATATCAACAGAAGTTGCAGCAGAAGCATAAGCTTCAACTGAATCACCAGTTTGTAAAACGACTTTAGAACCACCATCTATTAATTCTAAAGAACCACCAGTAGGGATAGGTGCATCTTTAATAATAAAATATGTGTCAGTTCCATTTTTAACATAGACAGATACATTCACAGAAGTACCAGAAGTGTTTGCACATCTAATACCAATGATTGCATCATCTGAATCTGCTGCTGTTCTTAAAACAGTAGGCGAACCTGATGAGTTTGAAATGTCTTGTTGTAAATATCTTTCGAAATCTTGTGCCATAGAATTATCCTAATTATACCATTTTTATATTACTTTGTCAACAACTTATTATAAAGCAATTGCCATTGCAACAGCAAATCCTGCTGAAGCTTTAGTAGCTATATCAGCATTAGCTGTATTAATTTGAGTTTGTATTGCTGAAGTTACACCATTGATGTAACCAAATTCAGTATTATCTACTGAACCATCTCCTACTAGATTAGCATTTAATCTAGCACTTGAATCTATTGTAGCTTGTTTACTATCTATCTGTGTTTGAGCATTAGATGATAGAGTATTAATGTATTGAAATTCTGCACTTGTAACTGAACCATCTGCAATTTTAGTTGCATCAATAGCTGCTGCTGCTTTAATATTAGCATCTTCAATATTAGTAATTGAGTTACCAGTACCATCTGCATCGATAGTTTTATTAGTAAATGTATCAGTTGAACTTGCTGTAATTAAACCAGTTGTTAATGTACTTAAGTTTACATTATTACCATTACTAATTGTTAAAGTTGGTGTTGAAAAACTTAATGTTTGATTATCTGTTTCTGCAGTTAAGTAACCTGCATCATTTGTCCATTGTGAAATGTTACCAGATTTATTAGTTAAAGTTTGTGAGCCATCTAATGTAGCAACAGTTGCATCAATAGTTATATTATTTGCATTAGCTGTAATACCTGTACCACCTACAACATCTAATGTAACATCACCAGATGTTCCACCACCTGTCATACCAGCACCAGCCACTACTGAAGTAATATCTCCAACTGGTATAGTTGCTACTTGAGTATCTACATAACTTTTAATTGCTTTTGAAGATGCAAGTGTATCATCTGAAGCAGATACTGAAGTTATATCTGTATCTAAAACTCCTGCTTTTAAATTATCAACTTCAATATTAGATAATGTATTGTTATCTAAATCAATAGTTTTATTTGTTAAAGTTTGTGCTGTTGTTTTATCTACAACGACTGCTGTATCAATTGCAAAAGTCATTGCTTGAGCAGAACCTGTAGTATCAATACCAGTTCCACCAGTAAGTGTTAATGATTGTGAATCTAAATCAATTGATTGAGAGCCACCAGTATCACCAGAGAAATCTAAATCACTTGCTGTTACTTGTGAATCAACATAAGTTTTAATTGCTTTAGCACTTGCAACTGTATCATCACTAGCTGATACTGAAGTTAAATCTGTATCTACATCTGTAATAGAAGTAGCTGAACCAATTACTAAACCATCTAATGTAACTGTTCCATCAAAGAAAGCATCTTTAAATTGTAAAGAACTTGTACCTAAATCAATATCATTATTAGTAATAGGAATAATCCCACCATCTAGTAATTTAAATTGTTCTGTAGAAGTTCCTGATACATCAATATGAAAACCTATTTCATCATTAGGTGTATCTATTTGAATTTTGTTTAAAGGAGTAGTAAGACCTGAATCTCCAATAAGAGCAATGACTGGTCCTTCTGCTGCAGTACCATCATGCTTGTGTCCTGATGTTGCATTAAATGCTGCTAAAAGTTGATTGTATTCATTATTAAATAATGAAGCTGTGACTGTATCACCATCATTAATTGAACTTTGTCTAATATATCCTGCCATAATTTATCTTCTTCCTCCTGCTATGAATGAAACAAACATTCCGTTTACTGAATAAGGAGCATTTGTGTCATCACTAAAAAATTTAAAGTTATTAGAAAAACCACTTCCTGTTACTAAAACACTTTTACTTGGTAGAGTTGTTGCCCCAAATGTTGCTGTACCAAATATTGCTGTACCAAATAATGAAGCTGAACTTAAGTTACCTACTGAAAAGTTTCCTGGTTGTGGAACTTCACCACTTTCAAAATCATATCTAATTCGTAATAGTAAATCATTTTGAGTTCCTTCAGGTTCAATATTAGTTTTAACTTTATATAAACTTTTTCTTAAACCATTATCACCATAATCCATATCTGGTGTTTGAAATTCTGCTACTACATTAGTACCATCAAAACTGTTACCAGTATCATGTTTATAAACATAACCTGTTTCATCAGTATGATGAAGTACTTCTGTACCATTATTGTTAACATCTGAGGTACAAAACTTAACTGGTAAACCTTTAGTTTGACTCCATTCAAATGCAGGTATACCTTCTGAATTATATTTAAATGTTCCTATAATTCCTCTTTGCCCACTAGCTGCCTGACCAGACCTATAATAAAATAATCTGTATTGACTTCTTTCTCTAATGACCATACTTGAAATAGTATAGTTAGCAAAGTTATTAATTATTTCATTTACTAATGGTAAAATTTTTCTACTGATAGAACTTAATTCTACGTCATCAATTCTAGCTGTACCAGCAATTGTTCTTAATCCATCAGGTGCTAAGAAGATTAAATCTCCACCTATCTCTTGAATTGAGTTACCACTTACACAACCTATATTTTTTGTTACTGACTTAATTATAGGAGTAGAATCAAGGTTTGTCAACTCATATATACTATTTTTACAAAATATAATTAAGCTATTTCTAAATACTTTAATACCTGTTACTATATCACCTACATCAATAAACCCTGCAGAAGAATCTTCAAAGTCATAAGGTTTTAATCTACCACTATAATAGACAACACTAGGATTAGATGTTTGTCCAGATACTATAATTCTTTCAGTATATCTTTCTATTAAAGAACATCCTACTGGAGAAGACCTATGTAATTCTTCAAAGTGATATAAGTTATTTTCATCAATATGAAACTCACCTATTTTATTAACACCATCTACAAAATATAATGTACCATTATCTCCATGAGATTCAAAATTTACAAATTGAACATTGGTTTGATTAGTTCTAGGTATTGTAGTAGCACTAGCTAATGCACTTGAAGTTATTCCACCTTTATAAAATGTTAAACCATTTTGTGTATTAGCAGTATTAGCATTAATATCTAATGTTAATATAGTATTACTTGTAATAGATAATACTTTATAAAATAAATTATCAATTTTTATATCATCTCCAACAATAAATTCAGAAGTAAATACAGTATTTGTTCCTGTTACTGTAGGTGAACCTGCACTAATTGAAACTGTTCCAGTAGCTGCTGTAAATGTATCTTTGTTTATTTGAACATATGAAGTACCTGTAGTACTAAAATATAAATTAGCTCCTTGAGCAACAACAATACCATTAGCATAACCTTTAACACCATGCATTGCATCAGTTGAAACTCCAGAAGGAATAACTGCACTTGTAGTTCCTAATTTTTCAAAACCACTTATTCTTCTATAACCACCAGTAGTAGATGATTCAAAATTTTGTAGGACAGTTGCAGCTCCAGGTGTTCTAAATAAAGCATGACTACTTGAAACTAAATCCAAGCCACCCTGTACTGTAATGGAAGCTCCTTGAGTTGGCATTGTTATCCTTTGTTAAATAAATACTCTTCTATCGTCTTCGATATATTTAGGTTGAGGAGCATTTAATTGCTCAATCATTTTATCTAAACTTTTTTTATATTCATCTAAAGCTAATTGTGTTTGTGCAATATTATCTTTGAATTGATAAATATAATATCTAGCTCTAGCTAGTAAAACTGTTTTGTATTGTGCTGGAAATAAAACAACATCTGTATCAGTAGTTAATTCTGCAGGTCTGTTGTAAGCATAAAAATAAATTCTATAAACTTCATCAGGAACAGGAGATAAACCAAAGTGTCTATTATCTTCGCTTCTAATTATTCTTTGTGGTACACCATATACAGGAGTTGTTTGTGAACTATCTCTTTCTTCACCTTCAGAATAAAAATCTCTCCAAGTTTCTAAAGAAACAAAAGGTAAATTTTTAATTGTATAAGGTTCTGTTTTACCAGATACACCTTGTTCTGTTAATGAAAAACCATCCCAGTCTACATTAGAAAAATCTGTATCAACACTTGATGAACCTTGTTTTAAAAGATACCATCTTTGTCCTGCAACAGTTTCAACATAAGTATTACCATTGTAATTACCTTGTGTTGCTGATGATGATAACCAAGACCATGTATCTTGAGCATCTACTATATCAAAGTAAGCTCTATTAACACAGTTAGCTACAAATTTTTGTATACCTAATGCTCCTGATATTGTTGTTACTTCTGGTTCATTAATTTCAACCAGTAGTTCGTTAGTCATTGATAAATAAGTTTTAGCCATATGTTAACAGTTCCATGCTCTTAGTGATTTATTAATTCTTGAGTTAGGGTCACGAGCAGTTTTTTTAGATGTAAGTTTTTTCTTCATCCCTTTCATCCTCGCACAAAAACTCTTTCTTCTTTTATTCCCTACTACTTTACTTGGTGCTTTTAAATTTCTTTTCTTACCAGTTTTAGTTTTACCTTTATTGTAAGATGCTCTACCTTTAGCATTAAGTCCACCAGACTTAGCTTTGCCTTCTTTACGAGTCCATGCAGGTGA
>JACKZZ010020466.1_pt1 | contig 41091 bp, 45 predicted proteins | sample 8027871 | NCBI WGS metagenome assembly JACKZZ01 (sample SAMN15724774, study PRJNA655200) | protist metagenome | isolation source: fluorescence activated cell sorting (FACS) single amplified genomes of... | place: USA: West Boothbay Harbor, Gulf of Maine | collected 2000-07-19
TAAATCCTGGAGGTATTAACACTCAAGTTCAATTTAATGATAACGGTGCATTTGGTGGAGACTCAGGATTTACATATGATAAAACCAATGATACGGTAACAATTACTTCTGTATCAGACTCCACCCCAGGATTAGTAATAGCTACTACTGAAGTTAGCCCCACAGATGGTGATATTTTAGGAGAAATTGAAGGTTATACCACCCGTCATACTAGCAATTTAGGGGGTATTAAGTGGGTAGCTGCTGGGACCTTTAGTTCAACTAGTTTCCCTACAAGACTTGAATTCCAAACCATAGAACTATCATCGAAAATTCCATCTACCCAATTAACAATTAAAAATAATGGAAAAATCAAATTCCATGATTATGGTTCAGCTTTATTAAAAGTAGTTAATGGTCAAGTTGAGGAATATAGTGGTACAGAATATTACCTACCCCGCCATGACCAAGGTGGGAAAAATTTAGAAGATTCCTTAATTTGGAGTAGTGCTGTAAATGATCAAATAGTAATAGGTTCAGGTACCCCTGCTCTTAATTCTCAAGGAAATGGTTTACTACGAGTAAGTGGTTCAATTGGGTCTGTTTCAGTATATGGTACTCATAATATTGTAGCATATTCGGATGCTCGTAGCAAAACCAATATTGAAACTATTCCAAATGCTTTAGATAAAGTAGATTCTATTAGAGGTATTACTTACAATAAAGTTGAAGACCCAGATGGATATCGTTATATGGGAGTAGTTGCACAAGAACTCCAAGATGTATTACCTGAAGTAGTTACCGAAGATGAAAATGGTCATTTAGCTGTTGCTTATGGTAACATTACAGGTGTATTAATAGAGGCTATTAAAGAATTAAAAGCCGAAATTGAAGAACTTAAAGCTAATAAATAATGGCAACATATGATATAGCCCCAGCTAATACTGGTAGTGAAATAGGAATGGCTCAAATGAAGTATGGTTTAGTTAATAAAGCTGACTATAATAGTTCTAATGCTGTTACTACAGAAATTAATATAGAAACCTTAGTTGTTAACTCAACTACTTATCAAAGTGATCTAGTTTCAAAAACTTGGAATACCTCTCAACCTTATGGGTTTGCTGAGATGGCTGGTGAAACATGGAACACTCAAACTCCATTTACTATTACTGTTTATGCTACACCAATCAGTGCTAATTGTAGTAAATTTACAGGTACTGTTAAAAAGAATGGTACAGTTGTTGCTACAATTACTAAAAACTCGAATTCAACTGCAACCGGTACTACAAACTTTAGTGCTGTTGATACTGATATTATATTAATGGAAGTTGATGTTTTACAACCAACGGGGGCAGGATGTTCCACTTACACAGAAACTACAGTTAATTTACAAACAGGGACAGATGTTTTTAATATGACTACTAAATCATCAGTAACAGGTATTATAGGAGATTCAACATCATACTCATTTACAGCCTCTCTTTCTGAAGATGCTATTAATTTCAACCACATCCCTGTAAATTAAAAATAAATTATGAATTGGTTATACAAAGGCGAGGAAATGACCTCATTAGAGGATTTCCCTCCTTCAACATTTGGTTTCGTATATAGAATTATTCACACCCCAAGTGGTAAAACCTATATAGGAAAAAAATTCGTTAAATTTACTCGTAAAGCTAAATTAACTAAAAAAGATTTAGCATTATATGAAGGTATTAAAGGTAGAAAACCATCATATAAACAAGTAGTTAAAGAAAGCGATTGGCAAACATATTGGGGTTCAAATAAAACTTTAACTAATTTATTAGAGAACGAACCAATAGAGAATTTCAAACGTGAAATTTTAACTTTGGCCACTTCAAAGAAGTTATTAACTTACGAGGAAACCAAAGCACTATTTATTTATAGTGTATTAGAAAACCCCCACGAGTATTTCAACGATAATATACTTGGGAAGTTCTTCACAAAAGACTTTGAGTCGCAAAAATAGGGTTGTATATTCATATACATGGTAAATGAACTACTAGTAAACTTAGTAAATAAGGTATTAGGTAAAGGCAAACATACTGCTCGAGGTAACAGAGCATATACCTGTCCTTACTGTCACCATAAAAACCCAAAGTTAGAAATTAACTTTGATGACAGTGTTAAGGGAAATCCTTGGCATTGTTGGGTTTGTGATAAAAAAGGTACTAGATTAACCTCTATTTTAAAACAAGCCAAAGCAATTTCCGAACATTTCTCAGAACTTAAAAAATTAGTAGGTTCAGAAGTATATAGAGAAGTTAAAAAGGAAAAATCTGATGTCCAATTACCTAAAGAATTCAAGTCCTTATCTACTATCACCTCAGATGATATAGTAGGAAGACACGCTCTAGCGTATTTGAAAAAACGTGGTGTGACAAAATATGACGTTTTAAAGTACAATATAGGTTATTGTAAAAACGGCCTCTACGCTAACATGATAATCATACCCTCGTATGATGCTTACGGTAATCTAAATTATTTTACAGCTAGAAACTTTAACCCCCATTCAAAATTAAAGTATAAAAACCCACCTACTAGCCGAAACATTATACCATTCGAACTATATATAAATTGGTCTTCACCTCTAATATTATGTGAAGGTCCTTTTGATGCATTATCTATCAAAAGAAATGTAATCCCTTTATTAGGTAAACAAATACAATCAAACCTAATGAAGAAGATAGTAACTTCTGAAGTTAAGAAAGTGTTTATAGCGTTAGATAAAGATGCTATGAAAGATGCTCTTAGACATTGTGAGCTACTATTAAATGAAGGTAAAGAAGTGTTCTTAGTAGACTTAGAAGACAAAGACCCAAATGAAATGGGGTTTGAAGAGTTTACAAAACTAATCCAATCCACTCCAACTTTAACATCATATGATTTGATGGAGCGGAAATTCCAACTTATATGAGCAAAAAATTGCTAAAAACATCGTACAATCGCATCTTAGAAGTATCTGATGATGCTAAACAGATTACACTACCAGATTCACGTTATTATCAACGTAATGGTGAATATTATCCATCTATTACCTATGTTTTAGGTTCTTACCCAAAGGGTAAATACTTTGAAGACTGGTTAAAAAAGGTAGGTTATTCAGCTGATCATATTGTTAGAAAAGCTGCTAAAGAAGGTACTGAAGTACACGAAATGTGTGAAGACTACCTTAATGGTAAAGAACTAAACTTTTTAAGTACTGCGGGTTACCCACAATATGACCCTTTAGTATGGCAAATGTTTTTACGCTTTGTTGATTTTTGGGAAGAATATAACCCAAAACTAATTGAGACTGAAGTACATTTATTCTCTGATGAACTTAAAGTAGCTGGTACCTGTGATATGGTTTGTGAAATCGATGGTGAACTTTGGATTATAGATTTTAAAACATCTAATCACCTCCAGACAACATATGATCTTCAAACTGCGGTTTATGGTAAATGCTACGAAGAATGTTTTGGTAAAAAAGCAGACCGTTATGGGGTATTATGGTTAAAATCCAACAAACGTAAAGCTGCTAAGGGTAAGATTCAAGGTAAAGGATGGGAAATGTATGAATCACCTCGCAGTCAAGAAGAAAATATTGATATTTTTAACACTGTTAAAACATTGTTTGATCTAGAACACCCAAACCACAAACCAGGCTTCGCAACATTTAGAACATCAGCTAAGCGAGTACTTGGAGATTAAAGGTATCTTTCGTATATTTATTGTAAACGCGCGTTTATGATATCGTTAATACAATTATTAAATGAAGTAGAAGGGAAACCTAAAGCTATCATATTAGCTGGTGCTCCTGGTGCTGGTAAAGGTACTATCCTTAAAGGTTTAGATCTTGGTGGGTTAAAAATCCTTAATCTTGATAATTCGTTTATTAGTAAATTAAAACAAGCTAACGTTACTTTAGATTTAAAAAATGCTACTCCTGAGGAAAGAAGTGAGCAAGCTAAAGCAATGGCTGCAGCTAACAAAGAATTTAAGGGTGAGCTACAAGGTGTAATAGATGGTAAACAATCCTTTGTTTTAGATGGTACAGCTGCTTCATTTAAAAAAACAGCAGAATTAAAACAACAATTAGAGGGAGCAGGATATAGTGTATTTATGCTTTATGTTTATACTGATTTAGAACGTTCTCTTAAGCAAAATCAAGATAGATTTGAAAAATCAGGTGGCGAAGACAGAAGTTTAGCACCTGCTATTGTATTGCGTACTTGGAAAGGTGTAACAGATAATCTAAAACCTTATGCTGATTTATTTGGTAGTAATTTTACAGCAGTAGCTAATACATTAGAGGGTAATAAAATAGAGGGTATTGAAGATATACTTCAAACATATTTAGAGCCTTTTGCTCCTAAAAACACAAAACCTAAAACACAGGCTCAACAAGAAAAATCTGATAAACAAAAAGCTGAATTGAATGCTGAAATTCAAGCTATGTTAAATGATGATTTTTTAGAAAGTATACTTACCTACACTGTATCTAAAGACGAGGCTCAAAGCAAACTACAGAATTTCCTACGTTCATGAATCAATTAACTAAACATCTAGTAGATGGTATCCTTAATGAGGATAAAGTACCTGGTAAAACAGCTTTGTTTGGGGGCGGTTTTAAACCGCCAACAAGGGGTCACCTTGAAGTAGTTTTACAGGGTTTAAAAGAATTTCCTGAAGTAGATGAAGTTTATGTTTTTATAGGTAGTGGGGTTAGAAATAATATCTCACAAGAAGAAGCTATCAAAATTTGGGAAATGTATAAACCATTCATCCCAGTAAAATCCACAATAGTCAAATCAGGTTCTCCTCTTAAAGACATAAAGCGTTTTATCGAAGATACAGAAGATAAACCCTATGTTTTTATTGGTGCTCGTCCTAATAATGAAGACGATGATAAAGATGTAGTAGAACGTAGTAAATTCTTTGAAAAATACGGTGGCATTCCTAAACGTATAAACACTTCGAATTCAAATATAAGTGGTACTAGAGCTAGAAATGCAGCCAAAGCGGATAATAAACAAGAATTATTCTCTTATTTTCCAGATGCTTTAACAGATGCTCAAAAAGAGGAAATTTATAATATGTTAAGATCAGTTGTTAAGGAACAACTAAATGAAAATGCTTCATATTCTAAAGATATAGATATTAGAGGTAAGATCGATCAGTTAACTCAACATATGATTAGTAAAGGTTATAATATTGAACCTTTACCTTCACTTGAGTTTGTAGACGGTGATACTGAGAATGCTCGTGATTTCTTTGGTACAACCGCATACTACGATCCTACCACACAGACCGTTGTCTTATATACGGAAGGCCGTCATCCCAAAGATATTGTGCGATCTTACGCACATGAAATGATTCACCATATCCAAAATTTAGAGGGCAGATTAGATAATATTACAACTACAAATACTCAGGAAGACGATTACCTAAACGATATTGAAGCCGAAGCAAATCTAAAGGGCACAATGACGTTTAGAAATTGGACTGATAGCTTAAATGAAATAGGAGATGCATCAGCTACAAAGCTAGAATGGAACCCTGCTCAAATTGAAAAAATAGCTAAAGAAATCGAGCGTAAAATAGCAAACCAAGAAGATGATACAGTAGAGTATTACGATATGTTACCTGCGATTGAGGTTATCCCACCTGAATCTAGAACTAGATATAGAGTTACAGTTGATACTTCAGTTGATAAACCTGAAGATGAATTAGCGATGACTACACTTCGTGTAGATTTTACTACTGAAGAAGGTGGAGATAATACTATAAACAAAGGCGAACAATATAAAATATTAGCCACCCTTACAGATATTATCATTCAGTTAGTAAACAGAGTAAACGAGATAGATTCTACTACTTTAGATTTAGTTAAATTCTACGCTAAAGACGATACAGAAGGTAAATATGCTAACTCAGATTCAAAACGTGGTAAATTATATCAAGCATTTATCAACAAAAACCTATCTAAACTTCCTGGAGAATGGAAAATGAGTACCTCAGATGAGGTTATAATGTTATCTCCTATAATAAATGAAGCAATCGTAGGTAATAAAATCGAATGCGATAACTGTGGTTGGAGTTGGAAAATAGTAGATGGTGGGGATGATTTATTTATATGTCACAAATGTGGACATGATAATACTCCAATAGATGAAGGCTTTAATAAAAAATTAGGTAAAGATCCATTTGGTCTAAATGCATACGCTTATGAATTAGCTAAGGGTTTAGAAGAATCAATTTTATCCGAGGGTCGTTACGATAAACTTACAAACCAATTATCTAGTATTGCTTTTGAAACTATAAAAGATGGCTACGAATCAGGCAGAAAAATTTTAGATGTTATTCTTACTGTAGGTCCTGAAGACGAAGAACCAGATATTGAGTCTAATGATTTTGAATTTGATTTCCGTATTGTAGCTGATTATACAGAAGATGTTTATAAAGTAGATGGAGGTGCAAATGCTGGGTTTGATAAAAAAGGTGATTCAATTACTCCTTTACTTATTGTAAATTTTGGTATTCCTAAAAAACCAAAATGGTCTACCATCTCAATGGATTTAAAGGATGTTGTTAGACATGAATTAGAACATTTAACCCAAGATGGAGATAATGTTAAAGGTGTAATAAACGATCCTAAAAGACCAGAACTAAATAGACCAGGTAAACAAATGGCAGACGATGAAAAAATCAGAGATATGATTGATGCTGATTTGTTACCAAAAGCAGATTATTTCAAGTTAGAGAAAGAAATAGATGCTATGATGCAAGGTCTATATTTTAAAGCTAAAAAATCAAAACGTCCATTTAAAGACGTAATCGATGATTATCTTGATACTCAACCAATCTCAAAAGAAGAAAAAGAAGTCATACTAAATCTTTGGAGAAGCAGAAGAAAGGCATTATCGTTACCGGTATTTGAAACAAAAAAAGAGGTTATGAAAGAAGGAATGGAAGATCTATATACAATTTATCTCGATATGGATGGTGTAATTGTAGATTTCGATAGACAATTTGAAGAAGCATTTGATATGCCTCCTCGTGAATTTGAGAAAGCATTTGGTATTGAAATGTTTTGGAAAAAAATTGAAGAAAGAGGAGTAGGATTTTGGCGTGGTATGAAATGGATGCCTGGTGGTCAAGAGTTATACAATAGAGTAGCTCAACACGACCACTATCTATTATCTTCACCTTCAAAAAGTAATACCTCTAAGATAGGAAAACATATGTGGAAAAAGGATAAAACCCCTAACACAAAACTAATCCTATCCAGATCATACAATAAGAAAAATTACGCTGATAAATCTAACATCCTAATTGATGATAGAGAAAGCAATATCCAACAGTGGAGAGATGCTGGTGGTATAGGTATTCTATACAAATCAGCAGAACAAGTTAATGCAGAATTAGACAAATTAGGTTTATGAGAGATAATGTCCTGAAAAAGGAATTCAAAAAACAAGACGTTGACCGTATCAGAAACATCATGACTGGTGATACTGATGCTCGTACTACGCAGGGTGTAGGTTATTCTAAAAAAGAGGTTGCTCGTAAAGAAGGTGATATTTGGGAAGAAGATGGTCGTAAGTGGACTATTAAAGAAGGTATTCGCCAAAATATTACAAGGTTAGATAAAGCGAAAGCAGCTATCAAACCTATGTTTTGCCCTAAATGTAACAACATTATGAATCATAAATTTGATGATATGATGTATATGAACCACAAGCAATGTTATAGCTGTGTAGTTAAAATGGAAACTAAACTCAAATCTAAGGGTTTATGGGAAACTTACCAATCAAAAATCCAAAACACAGACATTGATAATTTTGTTAAAGATTACACTAATTTTGTAATATCTAAATTAGATGAATCGAATATGGGTTTTGTTACTGAAGCTGGTGATGTTGAACGTTGGAAAGGTAGTATTGATAAAGATAAAGTACTTTCCAATCTAGACAAAACTATTGAATACCTCGAGTCTTTCAAGAAGTAAACATATTTATAACAAAATATCCCTATGAGCAACTTTGATATCTATAAATGGAATCGCGAACGTCACTTAATTGAAGCACGTCTAAACGAAAGCAAGGCAGACCTAGCAGCAAAAGCAATAGATCAAGCGATAGCTGGAGTTGATGAATCTTTAGGATATTCTGATTTTGCTAAAGCTGTAGCTACTATACTTAAAAATGAGTATGGAACTCATAACTTTGATCCATTTATGGAAGTATTACATGCTGAATTAGGTATTAATGAAGAAATCTCTGATTATGAGATGGTAGTATACAAAGTAGAAGGTATAACAGCTGATATGGATGAAGGTGGTCCAGATGAGCCATTTGAGATGGAAGTTAAATTAGATGCTTCACTATCAGCTGATGAAGTAAAAGATGCTATTAGAGATGCTGCTCGTAAAGAACAAGGTAGGTTGTACAAACTTGATTATAAAAAAGCATAATGGAAGACTTAAACAAAATCCAAGAATTCTTTTCTAAACCATTAGAGGAAATTTCAACAGATAGTGTTGCAATGAGACAACAATATATCTTAACAGAACCAGTTCAAATAGTATACACAGATTCTTTTGGGACAGGTATAAGTAAAGCTAAAGGGGTTTTACACCAAGCTAACGCTGGGTATTTTATTGGAGAAGAAGATGCTTATATTATTATACTTCCTGGAGGTACTTTTTACGTTTCTGAAGATGAAGAAGTAGCAATGAGAATTTGGCCGATTAGAGATCAATCAAATGAATTTGGTGCTGCGCTTGCAAAAACTCCATTCGCTCCAAAATACGAGGATTGGAAAGATTCTCTTAGAAAAGCTCCTGTAAAAGAAGCCGACCTAAACGATCCAGTTGCTATGAAGATGAGAGCAGCTAAAATGAAAGCAGATAAACTCGCAAAAATGAGAGCTGCTAATGCTGGCGATGATGGTAACGATAAATTCTTTGATGCAGCTAAGCTACGTGCTTTAAAGAAAAAACGTGCCCAAATTATGCGTGACATGGAACAAGAAGCCGAAATAGAAGGTGGTGCTGCTGCAGACAAGTATGGTGATATGCTTAATAAACTTGACAAAGCAATCTCAATGTTAGGCGAAGCAGTAAATGAATACGATGTATACATGCCTTCACAAGAAGAGGTAGATCAATTTTTTGAGAAAGAAACTCACCTCCAAACTCATTACTTAAATAGCAAACCAGTAATGGGTCAAGAGGGATCGTTTAATAAAACAGAAGTACAACCTTGGGATGAGTATGATTACTCTAACTGGAAAGCTTTAGTATCTAAAGCATTAGAAGAATACAACACAGGTATCTACTATAAAGAAGACAATACAGCCGATAAGGCTAAAGAAGCAGGAGATTCAGCACTTAAAAAAGTTAAGGATATGATCCAAAAAGTCCTTAAAGAAGAAGAAGGCTACTCTAAATTCCTAAAAACAGACGATAACCCAGAAGGTAAAACTAAAGGTTTAGATACAAAAACCTTCAATAAAATCCTTATGAACGTAATTAAGGATTTAGATGAATCCAAACCAGGTTTATGGGCTAACATTCACGCAAAACGTAAGCGTGGGGAAAAGCCATCTCACGGTAATTCCAAAGCACACAAAGACTCTGTTAAAGCTGGAAAACGCATCAATAAGGAAAAATAACATATTTATCACATATAGACATAATTAAATACTATAATGAATAACTTTGATTTAACAAAATTTTTAGCTGAAGGTAAGCTATTAAAAGAAGACACAGGAGTTGATATGATTCTCTCTCCTGACCAAATCAAAAGATATGCAAGGATGAAAACAGTAGGAAATATATCAGATCCTGAATTAATCTCTAAAGTTATAGAAATTATCTCTGATTTATTACCCCAAAATCCAAATATAAGTAAAGAAGAATTAGCAAATCAATTTGGTGAAGATGTAGTACAAAAAACAACCCAAATTCTATTTTCAGCATATTTAGATGGATATTCAGATAAAGCAGGTAACCTTCCATTAGTTAAAGATTATATTTCAATTTTTACACAAATGGCAAAAGATGAAAGGGATGAAGAATTAGCCGAGGGCCGGGTATTAAAATAAACAAACATTATAATGAATAACTTTGATTTAACTAAATTCCTTGCAGAAGGTAAATTACACGAAGCAATGTCTCCGCAAGACGTAGTAGACATCGCTGATACAGTAGCAGAAGAATTTACCAAAGAAAGCGCTGACGAAGGTGACTTTATGATCTATTCAGTAGGTGAAATGGATGTTGATGATATGACATTCGAATTAGATACAGATACTACAGCTCAAACACCAGAACGAATTCTTAAAATGTCCAATCTGGGCGTTGGTGAAGGTTGGGGTGGTAGCTTTAGAATTAACCCAAAAGAAGAAGGATACGAAGTTAGAAATTCCGAAAAAGGTGGTTTAGTAGCTATCATTGATGGTATGGGCAACTTTAGAATGTTATCAAATGATGAATCAAAAGCCGAAATGGGTATGGCTGATGGTGAAAAAACAGATTATATGCAACGTAGAAAAGAAACAGACGATTACATGGAAGAAAATAAAGAAGAAGTTAAAGAAACTTTAGATGATAGTGCTTTTGATATGGCTGATTCTATATATGATGCCATAGGTGGGATAGAATTTAAAAAGGCAATAGTTAAAGCTATGTCTACTGATGATGCTAAATTATATTTAAGTGCCATCATGAGGGATTATGCTTTAGACGAAGCTAAAGACGAAGAAGGTGAAGCCCCAAAATCAAATAAAATGAAAAAATCAGAACTAAAGGAAATGATCAAAGCAGCTATGTTAGCTGAAACTTCATTTGAAGAAACTACAGTATACGAAGCAGAAGAAGATGACGTCGAAGACGTTGAAATCGATACTGAAGAAGAAGTAGATGTTGATGTAGATATGGATGTGGATATGGACTCAGATGCTGAAGGAATTGACGTAAAACAAGATGCTGACACTGATTTAGGTGGTACAGTAGGTGACGTTCAAGATAACTTAGAAGCAGCTTTAGCAGCAGCACGTCAATTAGGTGATGAGAAGTTAGAAGACCAAATTGGTAATACTTTAACATTCTTCACTCGTCAACACGTAGTTAAAGAAGCTGATTTAGAATTAGATGTTAATAGAGACGAAACTAAAGAAGAAGCTGAATTAGGTTTAGAAGAAATTACAAGAATGCAAAAAATTGCAGGTATTAAATAAAATCTATAAAAATAAAAATTATGAACACTCAAGAATTAAAAGAACAACTAGACGCATTATACGAAACTTTCGCAACTGAACATGAAGGTAAATCAAAAGCAGCACACGGACGTGCTCGTAAAGCGTTAGGTGAGATTAAAAAACTCGTAACTGAATATCGTAAAGCATCAGTTGCTGAAGATAAAAAGTAAAACATGCTTAACGAACGCAAACTTACTAAATCAGAGCTTGACAAGCGTGAAGATATCATTAAAGATATGAAGAAAAACAAACGTCAGCTTGTTAAACGTTATGGTAAGGATGCAGAAAAAGTAATGTACGGTCGCGCTACCAATTTAGCAAAAAAGAAAGCAGAAGCAATGGATCAAGATAAAATCAAGGAGCTAGTAAAAGATGCTCTTCAAAACCCTAAAAAAGCCGACTTAAATAAAGACGGCAAACTTTCAGACTACGAGGAAAAACGTGGTGCTGCTATCGAAAAATCAATGGTTAAAGAATGGGGTAGTTCAGATCAATCAATCATGAACCAATCTATTCATAGAGATCTAGGTGAACCTAAAGAATTCCCTGGTTTATCCCAAATTATATATGCTGCTGAAGATGCAGTTGATTTTTATTGGGACGATTGGGATGAATACCAAACAGATAGAGATGGTTTAATCATGTCTGCAGCTCAAGGATACGCTAGACAATACCACCCAGAATTTATGGCTATGGCTTCTAAAATGATGGAGCCAATTGATGAAAAAAAATCTGTAGTTACTGAAAGTAAAGAAGCTGGTTTAGATGAGTTAAAAGGTATCATAAACCAAGCATCAGCTTTAGGTGAAGAAGCAAGAAACATTATTGAAGCCTACTTCCCATCATATTCAGCTCAAGGTGAAGCTTATGGTGCATTTGACTTTGTAGAAAGTTCTAACCCATATGATACTACATTAGTTACAATAGTAGAAGAAATCGAAGCTGATGAAGACTCATACGAAGATGAAGATTTAAATGAAGATCTAGATCTTGGACATCAAGACAACGAACCACACATGCTAAAAGCTGACCTATACCGTATTGGAAAATACGCTATGGAGCTTTACCAAATGGTAGATCGTTTTGAAGAAGGATCTGAAGAAGTAGATTTCCCCCATTGGTGGCAATCAAAAATCATTAAATCAAAAGATGCTTTAGTAGGTGCTAAACACTACTTAGATTTTGAAGTCAAAGAACCATCGATAGATGCTGTTGTAGATAAAATGGATGATATCGCCCCTGAAATGGAAGTTGATGTTGTTGATGATATTGAAATGGAAATTCCTAAAGAATTATCTATAGCAGAAAAATTAGCAAAACAATTAAAGTCTAAATAATGACTAAACAGGAACTAAGAGATAAAATTAAAGCTCTAGCCCCAACAGCTTACTCTGCAGTTAAAAAAGCAGAAGTAACGGCTGTTGAGTATGATGAGCTCACCAAGTTCCCAGAACTTAAAGCTATAATTGTAGACTTATTGGGTCATGATTATGCTAAATTTATAGATGCTATTGATTGGGTTGCTCCTAAACCTACAACATTTAGAATTAACCTTTTGAATGGTCAATCTTTTTATTTAGTTTACACTGATAGAAGTTGGATTGCTGAGGTAGAGGGTAAAAAGTACTATTTGCTAAATTTAAATGAAGAGCAAAATGCTACAAATGCTATTGCTCGTATCTTAAGATATGGGTCCCAAGCTGAAGATTTAGATACAGCTGATGTTGAAGGTTCAGAGGATATTTCGGTAGATGTTGAAACTGAAGAAACCGACGAAGAATAATGGATGTACTAGAAAGATATATCAACAGAGTAGCTTATAAATTTGATAAAGGTTACCCTGATGTTAATAATCCCAAAGACATGGAAATGTTAATGGAGATGATTAATCCTTTGATTAAAGAAGAAGAACAAGCTGATGGGGTTGTAACTAAGGATGAAATAATTAAAGTTTTACAGGATGAAGATTTTTCTCCTGAACAACTCCAAAAAATCTTATCCACAGTCTCCAGTATTAAGTATAAGAAAGAAATTATTGATTATATTTCTTCCAAAGGTAAAGGTCCTGCCAAAGTAGCAGAACCCGTCTATAATAAAATGATAGCTACAGGTGACGCCCCAGCGTATGCTGAATACCTAAATAATATGAAAGATTATTCATATTTAGGTGAATCCGGTAACCTAGTAGAAAAATTCAATTTTGTATCTAAAGACTTAGTTGATTTTATTACTGCATTAGAACCATCAATTGGTAGAGTTTCAACTGGTAAAGGTGAAATCCTACTTTCTATTATGCTTGGAGATGTTAAAGACGCTGTAAGTGGTGGTGATATTGAAGCTGGTGGTAAAGAAGTAGAAGTAAAAAATAAGGGTGCGGTTCCTATGGGTCAAAAAGCTCAATTTAGTGTTAACACAATGGAGACTGTATACCAACTTATTGAAAAAAACATTAACCCTAAGTTAGAAAACGATATCTCATTTGCTGATTTAAGAGGTAAAAGACCATTTAATCGTATTGGGTTAGTATATGAAAAAGTATTAAAAGAAGAACCTGAATTAGCAGATGATCTTGAAGTAATTATTGATAAAGTACTTAAAGAATCTTACCCTGGTTTAGATTTTTCAAAAATTAAAGTATCTAATTATACAAGTGGTGCTGGTCTAGATTGGCAGAAATTAGAGCTTGACATGGCTAAAGAAGTAGTTAAACTCTATACCCAAACAGAAGGATTCCAGGAAGTATTCTTTTTAAATGACATTAAAAAATCATATAAAAGGGTTTCAACCGATAAATTAATTGATATGCTTGGTAAAGAAATTAAAATTTATTTTAAAGATGGCTTACCAAGATGGTCTTATAACTTTTAATTATGTGTGATTGTGGATGTGGGGGATGTAGCCCTAAAAAACCTGTGTTAATAAATGAAAACTTAGCCCCTAAAGAAATTTTATCTGAGGGACTTAAGTATCACATGGATAACGCACGACCTCTTACCGAGCACGTGTACCGCGCGGGGTCACAAAAATATTTCGAATTATGGGCTGAAGCCCGCGCTTTATACGCACGTAATATTCTTGAGGTACAAGGAGATGATTTAGAAGTGCTACTCGAAACAGATTTAGGCCATTTCGGTATGGTTGAGGGTAAAAAAGTACCATTAGACTTTCCTATCGAATTAACTGAAGGTGAGATTGATGAGGCTAAAAAGAAAGCTAAGAAAAATACTAAAAAATTAAATAAACCAATGCGCGACTCATCAGGAGGTAAAGCATATAAGGTTTATGTTAAAGACCCTAAAACCAAAAAAGTAAAAACAGTACGTTTTGGTTCAGGTGGTTTAAGAGCTAAAATCAACGATAAAGAAGCACGTAACGCATTCGCAGCGAGACACAAATGCTCAACAAAAAAGGATAAAACAAAAGCAGGATATTGGTCTTGCCGTCTACCACGTTATGCAAAATTACTCGGACTCAAATCAAACTTCGGAGGGTTCTGGTAAACCATACACCGATTTAGAGATTACAAACAAATATATTATTCGTGAATTCGGAGACGACATTGACCCAATCGAGCTAATGTGGCATCGAGATGATGAAGACCGAACAATCGAGATTTTAGGAGAAACAGACTGGGCAATTCAATTAGAGGATAGTTTGCCTACCTCACTAAATAGTCGTATATTTATCAAACGTCATGAGTGGCACCGTGTTATAAAAGGTACGGGTAAATTACAACTCAAGATCCATTTAGACTGATTCATAGCCAGTCGATTCTAATTCATTTTTTATGGGAGCTGTGGCCCCACAACTTGGATTCCTAAAATATCTTTCGTATATTTAAGGGTTAAAAATAAAAGTAAATGGCAGAAAAACTAGTAATCGTAGGTGCTGGTGTAGCAGGTGTTAATGCTGCTACTAAATTAGTAGATAACGGCTTCCCAGGTAAAAACATTACAATCATTGATATGGGTAAAGATCCATATCGCAGACCATATTCAGAGGTAATGACTGGATTCTTAGGTGCTGGTGGTTGGTCAGATGGTAAATTAACTTATCATACAGCAATTGGAGGACATATGTCTAAGTATTGTGGGGAAGAGAAAGCAATGGAATTGTTTGATGAAGTAATCAACAACTTTAAACGTTTTCATCCTAAACCAGAGGAAGTACAATGTTCAAACCCAGTAGCAGAACCAGATTTCATTAAACCATATTTCGGTTTACGTTTGTTCCCTGTATGGCACGTTGGTACAGATTATTTACACGAGATTGGTAAAAATTGGTACGATTTCTTAGTTGATAATGGTGTTGAGTTTATTTGGGAGACTAAAGTAACTTCAATTGATTTTGATGCTCAAGAATTATTTATAGGAGAGGAAGAAACATTTATTAATCCTAAGAATTGGCCTATCAGTTATGATCGCTTAATGTTTGCAGTTGGTAAATCAGGTATTGATTTTGGTAAGCAACTAGCAGATGATTATAAACTACCTACTGAACCTAAACCAGTACAAATTGGGGTGCGATTTGAAGCACCACAAAAACACTTTCAAAAACTAATTGACGTTAGCTATGACTTCAAACTATATCGTAAATTCGAAGACAAAGGAGTATCACTACGCTCTTTCTGTACTAACAACAACGCAGCTTATGTTGCCGTTGAGCAAACGTATGGAGATCATTCGTACAACGGACATGCCAAAAAAGACGAAAAGTACAGAAACGACATGACCAATTTTGGTATCTTGATGGAAGTCAATGGTATCGAAGAACCATTTAAATGGTCTAGAGATTTAGTATCTAAAGTAAATAAAGATGGTACAGGTTTATATTATAGCCCTACACGTACCCCATCCACAACATCTGAAGGTGAGGATGTAAGCGCTGTTACTATTGATCAAATGGATGAAGTAAGAGAGGCATTCCAAGGTTACTATTCATACATTGATGATTTTATCGAAGACATGAAAAAAGTATTCCCAACATTAGGTGATGATTGGGGTGTTTATATTCCTGAAGTTAAGTATCTATCACCTGAACCATTAGTAAATTACAGTGATTTATCATTAGTAGATTACGATAACGTCCACTTTGTAGGTGATGCTTTATCAGCTCGTGGTATTACAGTTTCAGGTGCACAAGGTATTTATGTTACAGATTATATCTTAGAATCACATTTCCCAAATGAATTCCCTGAATTTGTAGAACATTTCTAAATTTCGTATATTTAATAAATTAAAATAAGTTATGGCTAAGAAAAACAAATTATATGAGTACAAAGAGATTAATTCTCGAGGTGCAATCATCCATCTAGCAAAATATGTAGGTGAAGAAAACTGGAAATTTCATAGATGGGATGGACCTGCAATTGAACCCTATGATAGTAAAAGTGAAATGGTTAAATCATTTTACTTAAATGGTATCCAATACAATGAAGAAGTTTATAACGAAATCATGCAGGAGCGTGAAGGCTTACCTTGGTATAAAAACCAATCAATGAAAGCATTGCTAACTGATTACAGAAACTAATATGAAAATAGGTTTATGTGGTACAATGAGTGTGGGTAAAACCACACTTGTTAATGCTCTTAAGAAGCGAGACGAATTTAAGGATTACATTACTAGAACAGAACGTTCTAAAGAACTAATGGCAATGGGCATTCCATTGAATACTGATTCAACATTTTTGGGTCAAACGGTTTTTATGGCTGAGCGAGCAAGCGAATTATTAATCGATAACATTATTACAGATCGTACTATTATTGATGTAATGGCTTTTGCTCAAGCTTCTAAATCAATGGATTGGCCTGATAAAGAAACATTTTATGCTTACGCTATTCGTTTAATTAAAGAATACGATTATATTTTCTATGTTTCACCTGAAGGGGTAGAGATTGAAGATAATGGTATTAGAGAAACTAATGCGGACTATAGAGATGAGATTGATATTATCATTCGTCATATTTTAAGTCAACAACATCATCGCATTAAAAACTATGGCGTACTTGAGGGTAGCACTGAAGAGCGTATTGAACAAATGCTAGAGGTAATTTCCTTATAATATTTATAATAAAACATATTATACAATGAGACGCTCAGAATTATCGGAATACATTAAAGAAACTATCGTTGAATTGCTTTCAGAAGCAACTCCTGAAGAAGTAGATGCACAAGCTGATTTAAACAAAGAATTAGAAAAGACAGTTGCTTTATCTAAGGAACTTTCTGAAGATGAAGATACTGAACCAACTAAAGCTGATTTAGCAAAAACTAAGTCTTTAGCTAAAACAAAAGAAGAGTTAGCTAAAGTTATTTCAATAATGAAAGATGTTGTAGCTGATTATAAAAAAGCAGAAGGTAAAGAAAAAGAAGATTTAAAAGATCAACTTAAGACTTTAACAGTATCTAAGAAAAAACTAGAAAAAGAACTTGAAAAGTTACTTTAAAAATATACAAACTTTATTAGTTGTAGTACTAGCAGTTCTTTTGTTTTATCAAAATAGCTGCTCTTCTACACCTCCTGTAGAACCACAAACCATTACGGAAGTGGTAACTAGGTGGGATACACTAAAGGTTGCAACAAAAGAATATGTTCCTAAATACATTAGAAAGACAGTAGTTAATATTGACACATTTCAGGCGCCAATTGATACTATAAGCATTCTAAAAGATTATTATGCTAAGTATTTTTACACTGATACTATTAAGGTTGATAGCCTTGGATTCATAGTGATAAATGATACGGTTACTCGTAATTTAATATCAAAACGAGATGTTCAATCCAACATATTCATCCCAACAACTACAGTTACTAATACTACTTACCTCTACAAACGCGAGTTATTTTGGGGCGTTGCGGTAAGTGGTAATCAAGAACAAATACAAAGTATTAACGGCGAATTAATGTACGTTAGTAAAAAAAGAAATGCATACGGTTTTGGGGTAGGAGTTGATCAAAATTTCCAACCTATCTTTACAGGCCGTCTGTATTGGAAGATAGGTAAATGAGTCAAGATTTAAAGAAAGTAATAAGACAAGAATACATTAAATGTGCCCAAGATCCGGTACATTTTATGAAAAAGTATTGTTTTATTCAACACCCACAACGTGGTAGAATACAGTTTGCGCTCTACCCTTTTCAAGAAAAGGTATTAAACTTATTTCAAAATCACGACTATACAACAATTTTAAAATCTAGACAGTTAGGTATATCAACCCTAGCCGCAGGTTATTCTTTATGGTTAATGACATTCCATAAAGATAAGAACGTTTTGGCATTAGCAACTACACAAGCAACAGCTCGTAACTTAGTTACTAAAGTAGAGTTCATGTGGAATAATTTACCTTCATGGCTTCGTTTAGAATCAGCTGAAAACAATAAATTATCTTTAAGATTAATAAATGGTTCTAAAATACAAGCTAAATCTTCTAATGCTGATGCAGCTAGATCAGAAGCTGTATCATTACTGATAATAGATGAGGCTGCTTTTATTGATAATATTGCCGAAACGTGGGCCTCAGCTCAACAAACACTAGCAACTGGTGGGGGTGCAATTGTACTTTCAACTCCATATGGTACCGGTAATTGGTTTCACCAAACATGGGTTAAAGCAGAAGCAGGAGAAAACGATTTCTTACCCATTAGACTCCCATGGTTTGTCCACCCAGAAAGGGATCAAACTTGGCGTGATAGACAAGATGAACTTTTAGGTGACCCTAGATTAGCAGCACAGGAATGTGACTGTGATTTTAGTACCTCAGGTGATACTGTATTCTATAATGAATATGTTGAATTCTATGAATCAACCTACATTAAAGATCCTTTAGAAAAACGTGGGGCTGATCAAAATTTATGGATTTGGGAACCTGCGGACTATTCTAGAACTTATATGGTAATAGCAGATGTAGCTCGTGGAGATGGAAAAGATTATTCTGCATTCCATATTATTGATATCGAAAATAATACCCAGGTAGGTGAATATAAGGGTCAAATTGGTACTAAGGAATATGGTCATTTATTGTTTGGTATAGCTACTGAATATAATAATGCTTTGCTTGTAGTTGAAAATGCCAACATAGGATGGGCAACTCTCCAGGTATTATTAGATAGAAACTATCCTAATCTTTATTACTCACCTAAAAGTGGAAATATAACATCTGATTCGTATTTTGACCAATATATGGATACGAGTAAAATGACCGCTGGGTTTACAATGTCTTCAAGAACTAGACCTATGGCTATAGGGAAGTTCCAAGAGTATATTAGTGATAAAGGGGTTACAATACAATCTAAAAGATTAATAGGTGAAATGAAAGTGTTTGTTTGGAAGAATGGTAAAGCAGAGGCTCAACAAGGGTATAATGATGATTTAGTTATGTCATTCTCTATTGCCATGTTTATGCGTGACACAGCTTTTAAATTTAGACAACAGGGTATAGATTTAACTAAGGCATCTTTAAATAGTATTTCAACAAATAAAACCACATATCAAGGAGTATATAACGTAAATCAATCAGTAAACAACCCATATAAGCAAGATATTGGGGGTCGTCAGGAAGACATTAGTTGGCTCCTTTAACATATTTATACGATATAAGCATACCTCATGGCAGATAAATCACTATTTACAAGACTACAACGTCTATTTTCAACTGATGTTGTAATTAGAAATCAAGGAGGCGATCAATTAAAAGTAATTGATGCTGATAGAATCCAAACCTCCGGTGAGTACGAAACAAATGCCTTAATGAATAGGTTTAAGGGTATTTATCAAAACCCTAATTCAACATCTCTTCATGGTCAACAATTTAACTTAAATTACCAATATTTAAGAACCCAATTATATTCGGATTATGATGCTATGGATACTGATGCCATTATTGCTTCTGCTCTAGACATTATAGCTGATGAAAGCTCATTAAAGAATGATATGGGTGAGGTATTATCTATCCGTTCTTCAGATGATGATATCCAAAAAATTCTATATAACCTATTTTACGATGTTTTAAATGTCGAGTTTAACCTATGGTCATGGGTTAGACAAATGTGTAAATATGGTGATTTTTTCTTAAAGTTAGAAATATCAGAAAAGTTTGGTGTATATAATGTTATCCCTTATTCTGCTTACCATATTGAGCGTAAGGAAAACTTTGACCCTGAACACCCAACAAAAGTAATTTTTACATATAATCCTGAAGGATATTTTGGTGGAAGCTCAGGAATGTACTACACACCAAACCAACAAACTCAAAACGAAATTGTGTTTGATAATTATGAGGTAGCCCACTTTAGATTACTATCAGATCTAAATTACTTACCTTACGGACGTTCTTATATCGAACCAGGTCGTAAACTATTTAAACAATATACGTTAATGGAGGATGCTATGTTGATTCATAGAATTGTTCGTGCCCCTGAAAAACGTATCTTCTATATGAATGTAGGTGGTATCCCACCTAATGAGGTAGAAAATTTCATGCAGAAAACAATTTCTACAATGAAACGTACCCCACATATGGATAAAAATGGGGAGTATGATCTTAAGTACAATGTCCAAAACATGCTTGAAGACTTCTACATCCCAGTTAGAGGTAATGATACATCAACTAAAATTGATACAACACCAGGATTACAATATGATGGTATTCAGGATGTAGAATATTTAAGAGAGAAATTATTTGCTGCCCTTAAAGTGCCTAAAGCATTTATGGGTTACGACGAAAACACTGAAGGTAAAGCTACATTAGCTGCTCAAGATGTTAGATTTGCTCGTACAATTGAACGCATTCAAAGAATCATAGTTTCTGAACTATATAAGATAGCATTAGTCCATTTATATGCTCAGGGGTATAAAGATGAACAACTAGTAAACTTTGAACTATCATTAACAACACCTTCAATCATATATGATCAAGAGAGAATTGCGCTAATGACTCAAAAAGTAGATTTAGCTAATTCTATTATGGAATCGAAATTATTACCTACAGATTGGATTTACGATAATGTGTTCCACTTTAGTGAAGACCAGTATGATGAGTATAGAGATCTAATTGTACAGGATCAAAAACGTGCATTTAGAAGAGATCAAATAGCTGCCGAGGGTAATGATCCATTAGAGACTGGTAAATCATATGGAACACCACACGATTTAGCTTCATTATATGGTCAAGGAAGAATGGAATCTGATCCTGGAAATGTACCTGATGGGTATAATGAAAAATCAGATTTAGGTAGACCTCAAGAAAAACCAACAAGCCGAAACTCTCAAGCTGATAATTTTGGTAAAGACAGATTAGGGTCTGCGGGGATGAAAAATGATTATAACGATTCACCCAATAATAATGGTTTAAATTTAGAAAATGCCAAAACGGTTTACGCTAAAAATAAACAATTAATTGAATCCTTAGGTAAAGATTTAGTATATACCGTGGATAAGCGTAAAGAATCACTATTAGATGAATCAAGAATTAAAGAGTAATATATCCTCATATATTTATAATTAAACAATTTGAGAATGGAAATTAAACATTCAAAGTTTAAAAATACTGGTATCCTTTTTGAATTACTTGTTCGCCAAGTAACGGCCGATACCCTTAACTCAACAGATTCATCCGCCCTAAATATTATTAAACGATATTTTAGTAAAGGGGAATTAAATAAGGAATTGAAGTTGTATGAGTCCCTTACAAAAAACACTCAATTAGTAGAATCAAGAGCAAACTTATTAGTTCAAACACTTTTAGAATCATCTAAAAAATTAAATAGAACACTATTAAAGAGAGAAAGATATAACTTAATCAAAGAGATTAAAGAATCTTATAATGCTCAAGAATTTTTCTCCCATAAAATCCCCCATTATAAAGCATACGCGGCTTTTTACACTTTGGTTGAGTCCGAAAATCTTAAGGGGATAGTTAATACAGATCAAATAGTTACTAATAAAGTAAACTTATTAGAATACCTTTCAACATCCCCAATCTTAGAATCTAAGGTTAAAGAGGATGTAATCCAAGAATTTAAGGGGTATGATAAAGATATTAGAATTCTTACCTATAAAGTATTATTAGAAAAGTTTAATGGTAAGTATGAATCACTATACCCATCTCAAAAAGAAATCTTAAAAGAATTTATTAATTCAGTTGATTCAACAGCTACGCTTAAGAATTTCTACAATACAAAGATTAACGAATTCAAGTCTACATTAACAGAATTAAATGAATCTGTTTCTAATCAAGTAACCCAAATTAAATTAAATGAAGTTGCTTCGTTATTAGTTGAGTTAGACAAGAAAGCACCTGTAAAAGGTGATGATATTATTAATTTAATGCAATACGTTTCTTTAATTGAAGAAATTAAAAAAGCAAATGGCTGAAGAAAGAGGATTTAAAACAGATTTAACCAATGTTGATCCGGAAACGGGTCAAATGACTTGGTCTGTAGAATACACAGCTAATTTTGACGAATTATATAAAGAAGTATCTCAATTATTAGATGATGCTAAAGGTGTAGCCCAAAAAACAAACGATCCATTCTTTAAAGACTATTATAACGACGTTCGTAAATTAAGAAACCAACTAAGAACTTACCTTAGAAACGAATACCCTCAAGAGTATGCTAAAATGAAAGGAGTAGATGAAATATCTACTTCAGGTGCGGCTGGTTCGTATGATACAAAATATGCTTTTGGTAAAAAACCAGTTAATTACTATTATAAACTAGGGTATAAACCTGTTAATAAAAAGGAATTACGTAAAAAAGCTAAGGGTATAGAGGTAAAACAATTATTTGAAAAATAATGTACCGATTTAAGTTAAAAGAGCAAGATAAACCAAGTAACAAAGCGTTCCAGCAGGAACGCCTTCGTGCTTTTGATACTATATCGGATAAATTAGCTCAATTTAAAGCATTAGTAGATGATGCTAGGGTTGAAACTGAACAATTTTATAAAGAAAACCCAACATCATATTCTGTAGTATATTCAACAGATTTAGCTGAAGACTATATTGAAGATATGATTAAAATGTTTTCTCAAAACGAAGAATAATGGCAAATTATAATGTATCTGTAACACAAAGTATTGAATTACAACCAGCTGATATAGGGGCCGGAGTTTCTACTACTTACATTATTGATAACCCATTACCAGGTTTATCATATTTTGTATTAGAGACTGTACCTAACAATAATGGAGCTTATGATTCTACATCACCTAAAAATTGTGAGGGAACATATACTTTAGGAAGTGGGTTATCTTCATTAGTACAAAGTAATTTTAAAGCAGGAGTAGTTGTTGCCCCAGGAGGTGGAAACTTAACTTTTGTACCAACAAATGCAATAACAGCTACTACTCTTAGACTAAGAGGAACAGGAGCAAATAATTCATAATATTTATTATCATGAAAACACTACAAGAACAATACAATTTATTAAAGGAAGGTAAAGGTCACGCTGACGTATTTTTAAAGTCTGCTAGAAGATTATTTCCTGAACTAGTAACTAACCACGCTACTAAAGATGAAGCGGTTAAAATATTAAAACAAAGATCTATCATTTCAGAAAATTTTGTTGGGTTTGAACCTATTACTAAAATTGAATCTACTAAAACTTCATATGAAACAGCGTTTGCTAACTTTTTAGCTGAAGAAGTAAAAGTTGAAGAAAAGAAAACTTCTAAAGAAGTAGAAGAAGTACAAGAAGAAGCATTCGACTATACTGATACTAAAAACATTGACAACTTATTCGGTGAGCAGTTCCTAAAAGGATACTATGCTGAAATGAAAGATCCTAAAAACGAGGATAAAACAATTGAAGAGTTAAAAGAAATAGTAGCTAAAAATCTATCTAAAGATAGAAGCCACTATGTTAAAAATGCTGCGTTTGGAGTTAAAGGTATTGGTTATACAGATGAGGCTGTTGCTTTAAAATCATCTAAATCAGATGAAATGGAGGAAGTAAAATTAAAGGAAGGTAACATTTCACTAGTTGATATGATAGCTGAATCTTTAATTGAATCATATTCTGAATTCCAACGCGACGACAAGGGTTCAAAAGATGTAGACGCTAAAGATAAAGGCGAAGAAGATGCATTCGGAGCTGGAGTTGAAAAAGGCGAAAAAATAGAAAAAGCTAAAGCTAAGAAAAAAGTTAAAAAAGAATCTATTGATTCTAAATTAGCTGAAATCGAAAAAGAAGGTAAAGCTGTAACAATGGAAGCCCAAATGGATGCTTTAGAAGAACTAATTGCTTCTAAAACACAAAGAGTAGAAATGGTTAACGAAGATGATGACTTATCAGAATTAGCAGATAAGAAAAAAATCAAAGCCATGCAAAAAGAAATCAAGGATCTAGAAAAACGTAGAGTCAAGATGGAAAAAGTGTATGAAAAAATGTGTGGTAAAAAATACGTTAAGCAAGAGATTGTTGACGAAGTAGAAGTATCTGAAGAATACGAGGACTAATGAAAAAAGTACTAGTAGAGACTCAATTATTTAAGCCAAAGGGCACCCTGTTATCAGAAGGTAAAATGTCCGATAGGGGTAATCCTATGGTTGAGGGTATACTAGCGACTGCTGAAGTTAAAAACGGTAATGGTCGTTATTACCCTAAAGAACTTTGGGATAGAGAAATTGATAAATACATGCAGTCTGTAAAAGAAAACAGAGCATTAGGTGAGTTAGACCACCCAGAATCATCAATAATCAATCTCAAAAACGTTTCACATAATATTACTGAAATGTGGTGGGACGGAGATGAAGTGCATGGTAAAATTGAAATACTACCTACCCCATCAGGTAACATCTTAAAAGCATTAATTGAAAACAATATTACTGTAGGTGTTTCCTCTCGTGGAATGGGTTCATTAGAAGATAGAAATGGTGTATTAGAGGTACAAGATGACTTTGAATTATTATGTTGGGACTTTGTTTCAACACCCTCCAATCCCGGTTCTTATATGTCGGTAATTAAAGAAGGTGTTGAGGTTCATACGGACCCATATAGAGACGTAAATAGTTTAATTAACGAGATATTATGCGCAAATACATGCACTTGCTATCTTGATTAATATTTAAGAAGCCTGCTACCTTAGGCAAAAGATTAAACCCACAAGCATATCGAAAGAAAAGTTTGTGGGTTTTTTTTTATTTTTATATCTCCTTATATATGTATCGCTGTAATACACCATCTTTTATATGGTGTTTCATTTATATTAATTCTATTACGGTTCCTAATAACCGTACTCCCCAAAACAATTTTGTGGTATTATGTCAAACAGAGATTTGCTTAAAGAAGCAATTGCTGATGCAAAAACTATTAAAGAAACTGCAATCGCAAATGCTAAAGTAGCTCTCGAAGAAACTTTCGCCCCACAACTCCGTTCTATGCTATCAGCTAAGCTGGAAGAAATGGAAAAAGAGGACATGGAAGAAGGTTACGACGAGAAAATGGACGAAGCTCAAATTGAAGAGGCTAAAGAAGAAGAAGTAACAGAAGCTAAGGAAGAAATTGACGAAGCTAAAGATATGGACGAAAAATTAGACCTTGATGAAATTTTAGCTGAACTCGAAGAAGGTGAAGACAAAGAAGATGTTAAAGAAGTTGAAGAAATGGATGAAACCATTGACGAAGCTGAGGAAGATGAAGTTGAAGTAGACGCTGAAGAAGAAATCGAAGGCGAAGACGAAGACGAAGACGAAGAAATCGACCTAGAAGAAATGTCTGAAGATGATCTTAAATCTTTTATCGAGGATGTAATTGCTGACATGGTAAAGACTGGTGAATTAGAAGCAGGTGAAGAGTTCGAAGCTGAAGACGAAGAGGATTCAGAAGAAGAACTAGAGATCGAAGCTGACGAGGAAGTAGAGCTTACTATGGAAGGTGAAAAAGAAGAAGTTGACGAAATCGTTAACGAAGAAAAAGAAGATATGGACGAAGGCATGATGGATAAGCTTAAAGCTATCTATAATGATCCAGAGGTATTAGGTAAACTAATTACTGTTGATGGTAAGAAAATGTCTTTAAAGGATTTCTTAGCTATGGCTGGCGGTGCAACTGCAGGCTCAATGGCTGGTGGTGGTCAAGCTACTACTAAAACTCCTGGTTCAGGTGTTGCTGAAGCTGAAGAAGAAGATATGATGGAAGAAGTAAATGCTCTAAGAGCTGAACTTCATGAAGTTAATCTTTTAAACGCTAAACTTCTTTATTCTAATAAAATCTTTAGAGCTAAAAACTTGAAAGAGTCTCAAAAGGTTAAAGTTTTAGAAGCATTTGATAAAGCATCAAATGTGAAAGAAGTAAAACTAATTTTCGAAACATTATCTGGAGAGGTTAAAGAAACCAAAACAGTAGTAAGAGAAAACTTAGGTTCTGCTTCTAAAGCCGCTGGTATTGCGCCAACAACTAAAACTCCAATTATGGATGTAGATCCACAAGTGAGTAGATGGCAAAAATTAGCTGGTATTAAATAATTAATAACTTAAATTGTAAATTTAAAAATGTCACAATTAAACACACTTTTAGAAAGCGCAGCTGGTTCTTGGAAGAACTTACAGTCTGACGCAGCTAGATTATCTGGCAAGTGGGGACAGACTGGACTTCTCGAAGGAATGGAAGGACAATCGTCTAACAATATGTCAATGTTGCTTGAAAACCAAGCAAAACAATTAGTAGTAGAGGCTTCAAACACTGCGGGTGCTGCTATCTCTGATACTAACAACTTCTCAGGAACAGGTGCTCAGTGGGCAGGTGTTGCTTTACCATTAGTAAGAAAGGTATTCGGTCAAATCGCTGCTCAGGAATTTGTTTCTGTTCAGCCAATGAACTTGCCTTCAGGTCTAGTATTTTATCTAGATTTCCAATATGGTGATGCTAAAGCTCCATTCGCTTCAGGCGATTCACTTTACGGTGATGCTTCAGCTAACTTCGGTAACAAGGCAGAAGGTGGTCTTTACGGAGCTGGAAGATATTCTTACTCTATCAATACTCATGTTTCAGCATCAACTATTGATACTGCTTCTGTATCTTTCCAAGATGTAGAATACGATTCAGATTACGTAGTAACTGGTTCATTAACTAAAGTAGTATTAACATTACCTAACATTGCTAGTGTAATCGACCCATTAGCTGTAAGATCATTTACCCTTTCAGGTTCAGGTGTTACTCAAGATTTAGTATTGTCTCAATTCACAACTTATGATTCATCTATTTCAACTTTAAACTTTATTGTAAGTGCTTCATCTGGAGCAGTTTCAGAAGGTGCTGCTGAATTAGGTTATTCTCAAATTACATCAGCTGTAGAAAGAGGTGACTTCGAAGACGGTAACGATTACGCTACTTCAAATGACTGGGGCGCAACTGCTGACATCTCAATCCCAGAGATTAACATTCAAATGAAGTCTGAAGCAATCGTTGCTAAGACTCGTAAATTAAAAGCAGTTTGGACTCCTGAGTTCGCTCAAGATTTAAACGCTTACCAATCAGTTGATGCTGAAGCTGAAGTAACTAACATGCTATCTGAGTACATTTCTTTAGAGATCGATTTAGAGATCTTAGATATGTTAATCAAAGATGCTGCTGCTGGTGATGAGTACTGGTCTGCAGTAAACAACAGAACTATCTCTGCTGGTGATTCAGCTGCTGATTTCGGTGATGCTGGATTCTTCAACACACAAGGTCAGTGGTTCCAAACTTTAGGTACTAAAATGCAGAAATTGAGCAACAAGATTCACCAAAGAACTCTTAGAGGTGGTGCTAACTTCTTAGTATGTTCTCCAACTGTAGCTACTATCTTAGAATCAATCCCAGGATTTGCTTCAAACTCTGATGGTGACGTATCTAAAGGTTCTTACGCGTTTGGTGTACAGAAAGCTGGTCAAATGAACAGCCGTTACACTGTATACAAAAACCCATACATGAAGGAAAATACTATCCTTATGGGCTTTAGAGGGTCTCAATTCTTGGAAGCTGGTGCGGTATTCGCTCCATACATTCCATTAATCATGACTCCATTAGTATACGATCCAGAAACATTTACTCCACGTAAAGGTCTCTTAACTCGTTACGCTAAGAAAATGTTACGTCCAGAATTCTATGGTCGTATCTTTGTAAACGGTTTAAACACTCTATAATAGAGAATTAAATTAAATACTTAATTGAGCCCCGCATTAGCGGGGCTCTTTTTTGTATGTATGGTAAATAATTAAAACGTTTTAAATTTATGGCTTCCAAACATCATGAAGATGAAGTTTTCGTACAAAAACGAAGACCCAAAAATCCTATTAAGTTCAAGATAACATTAAACGAAGAACAAAAAGAAGCAAAATCCAAAATCTTATCAAATACTTTAACTATACTAGCTGGTAAGGCTGGTAGTGGTAAAACATTGTTAGCGTGTCAAATAGCTTTAGATAAGTTATTTATGAAGGATGCTGAAAAAATTATAATTACAAGACCTACTGTATCTAAAGAAGATATAGGATTCCTCCCAGGTGATTTAAGAGAAAAAATGGACCCGTGGGTGCAGCCTATTTATCAAAACATGTTTGCGCTTTATGATAAAGTTAAAATCGAAAAATTTATCGAGGAAGGTAAAATAGAAATCGTTCCTGTTTCATTTATGCGTGGTAGAACATTCCTTAATAGTGTAATTATTGTAGATGAGGCACAAAATGTTACCCATGAACAAATGCAAATGATTGTTACTCGTGTTGGTTTAAATTCCACTATGATTATATGCGGGGATGATCACCAAGTAGATCTAAAATCCCGTAGAGATTCAGGATTTAAATTTTTGTATACTGCAGCCCGTAAAATTAAGAATATGTGCTCTATTTCACTCCAACAAAATCACAGAGATCCTATTGTAGATGATTTAATAGAGATGTATGAGGATGCTGAAGAGAAAGGTATTACCGGTGGTAGTAGTAAACGTAGGTAGATTTTTACCATATTTATAACAAAATACCTATATAATGGCAGCTGGAAGATTTGATTTTACTTTAGAACAGGGTTCTACTATCCAATTTGATATACAATATGTGGATAATAGAAATAAACCACTAGACTTAACAGGCTATGATGGTAGAATGCAAATTCGCCCGTCAGTAGAATCAACTAGTAGTTATCTAACTTTATCTAGTAGTTTAGATGGTTTAGGTAGTAGCGGATTAAACTTTAGTGGCTCTAACGGAACAACCTCCCCAACATCAGGTTCTATAGGTTTATTTATAGCGGCAACCCAATCAGCAGCTTTAGACTGGGAGGGTAGAGCTGTTTATGATTTAGAGATTTATTCTGGTAGTGGCGATACACAATTTGTTCGTCGCTTATTAGAAGGTAATATTAGATTAAGTAAAGAAGTAACAATAACCCCCTAATGGCAAGAGTATCAACAACCCCCGGTAATACTACAGTAAAAGTATTTGATGTAGGAATAGCAGGACCAGCAGGACCAGCTGGTCCTCAAGGAAATCAAGGAAATCAAGGATCTATTGGCGCCGACTCTAATGTTGTAGGTCCCCAAGGAAACCAAGGTATAGGAGGCCCTCAAGGCTCAGATGGTCCTATAGGCTTTCAAGGCCCTCAAGGTTCTATAGGTCCAATAGGTAGTAGTAGTTCATTACCTGCAGCTTATTCTGGAAGTTTAATAGTAGTATCCCCTAGTGGATCTCAATTTTTAATAGTTGTAGATGAAAGTGGTAACTTAAGTACATTATCATACCCTACGGGGTCAGGTGGTGGAGGTACTGGAGTACTTACTGGCTCTTTAAACTTCTATAACTTATCATCTAATTTTGAAAATACCTATTTAAAAATTAATAATATAGATAGATACTATGATGTCCCCGCAGGTGGTTATCCATCAACTTCCGGAAACCTACAAATAGACCCAGGAGTGAGTGCTTCTAGAATTGATAATAACATTACAGGGTCAAGTGCAAATATGGCCTTTGGTAGTAGTGGAGGTGGTACTTACTATGGTTGGATTTATGTAAACGGAACCTTAGATTCTAGTGGTACATACCATTATATTAATGGGGGCACTGTTAATGCTACTCCAGACGATATAATAGATGTTTATTGGACCGACAATAACGTAGCTCCTATTTAATAATCTAAAATAAAACAACATGGCAGACATTGCAATTTGGCCTGGATCCTCATCATTCGCTGACTATATAACCAATCCAGGGAACCCCACCCCATTTGGGTTTTACGACACTGACTTTGACTTTAAAAATGATGCAGATAAAGTAGCAAAATTTTGTGCTCAACGTTTAGGGTATCCTATCCAAAATGTTGAATTGCAAGATATTAACTTTTGGACAGCCTTTGAAGAAGCAACTACTATCTACGGTAATGAATTATATGCCTACAAAATAAGAGAAAATTATTTATCTTTAGAGGGTGGGGATAATACTGTAGAATTAAATGATTCTATAGTTACTCCTAATCTGGGTAATGTAATCCGCCTTTCAGAACAGTATGGAACTGAAGCAGGTGTGGGTGGTAATGTTAATTGGTACAGTGGCTCTGTAGTTCTTACAGGATCAGTTCAAGATTATGATTTAGGCCAATGGGCTGCCGATAATGGTATTGAAGACTCAGATCTAGAAATTAAACGTGTATTCTACCAACCAGCACCCGCTATAGATAGATTTTATGACCCTTATGGGGGTACTGGAACTGGTGCTTTAGGGGTAATGGATTCTTTTGGTTGGGGTGGGTATTCCCCTGCAATGAATTTTTTAATGATGCCTCTTAATTTTGATTTAGCTAGAATGCAGTCAATTGAGATGAGCGAAACCGTTAGAAGATCGAATTATACTTTTGAACTAATAAATAACAAATTAAGAACATTCCCATTACCTAAGGATGGGGATACCGGTAGCATGTTATGGTTTCAATATTTACTTAAATCTGAAAGGTTAGCTAATTCAATTGATTCGAATTCAAATAAAATTTCTAATGTTAGTAATGTTCCTTATATTAACCCTACATATGAAGAAATAAATTCTGTAGGTAGAAGTTGGATATTTGAAATGACATTAGCTATAGCTAAAGAAATGTTAGCATATGTTAGAAACAAATACACTAACATCCCAATCCCAGGTTCAGATGTTACCCTGAATGGAACATCATTATTAGCAGGTGGTGAAAAAGATAGAGATGCTTTAATTGAAAAATTAAGAACTTATTTTGACGAGACTTCAAGAAGGGCATTATTAGAAAGGAGAAAAGACGAATCTCAATTTAGAAACGAAGAATTGGGCTATGTCCCAATGACTATATTTATAGGCTAATGGCATTATTTGGGGAATCACGAGATATAAGCATGTTTAGACACATTAACCGTGAGTTAATGGGGAACGTTATGTCTCAACAAGTAGTGTATTATAAACCAGATATAAAGGAAACTATAGTTAATATGTACGGGGAAGCAGCACACGAAAAATTCTGGTACGAACCTGTCTTACTTAATGCTATAGTTGAAAGATCTGCTCAAACATTCCCAGAAAGTGATTTAGGGGTTGATTTTATGTGGGGTATTACATTTAAATTCCTCCGAGATGATTTACTTAATAAATTACAAGACTTTAATGCTCGTTCTGTGTATGGTGCTAATTTAGTACCTGAAGTAGGGGATATTGTAATGTACAATCAAGGATATTATGAAGTTGATAGTACCAATGCAAACCAATATTTTGTAGGCAAAAACCCAGAATACCCATATACTGATGATAATGGAGATAATCCTTTAGGTAATATGGAGTTAGACCAATTTGGATATAGTGTTTCTATCATATGTGAAACCCATTATGTCCCAGCTGATAAGTTAGCAATTTCACCTTATAAAGAACGATTCTAATGGCTAAAAATAGAAAACCAAGACCTAAGAGTCAAAGAGAAATAAGTGAGGCTGGGGTAGACCCATACATTGGATTAAATCCTAATGATCCAACACAGTATTCAAATCACCCTAATATAGACCAATCAGGAATTGATTTTAATCGTTCTGAAAAAATGTCTCAAAAGGGAGATACTTATAAAGAATTTACGGTTGGTATTCAAGATATAGATGAGGCAATAATGTATTATTTTAATAACGTAATACGCCCTACAGTATTTCAAAATGGTGAAAGGATAGCTGTTCCTGTAATATATGGTGCCCCTGAAAGGTGGAAATCTTTCCAAAAAGATGGGTATTACAGAGATAGAAGCGGAAAAATAATGAACCCTATTATCATGTTTAAACGTGATAACATTATTAAAAAGAGAAATTTAACAAATAAGTTAGATGCTAATTTCCCTAACTTATATACCTCTTGGCAAAAGCAATATAATAGTAAAAACTTTTACTCTAATTTTGATTTATTAAATAATAGAGTTCAAACTAAACAATTTGTAGCAAATGTAGTCCCAGACTATGTAACAATGCAATATAGTGTTACAATGCAAACCTATTATATCGAACAACTAAATAAAATAATTGAAGCTGTTAACTACGCTTCAGATTCATATTGGGGTGACCCTGAAAGGTTTAAATTTAATGCCTCTATTGACCAATTTAATACTATTCAAGAATTAAACGATGGTCAAGAAAGAGTTGTTAGGAGTACATTTACTATTAATATGTATGGATATATAATACCCGATATTATACAAAAGGATTTGGCCTCTATTAAAAAATATAATTCAAAATCAAAAATTATATTTTCAATGGAGACTACTTCAAACCCTAATGTGTTTGAACCAAACCCACAGGTTACAGATGACGGAAGAACCCGTGAGGATTCTAACGTAAACACTAGAAAAAGAATGTAACGATGAGTCAAGTAAGATTTTTAGACCAAGTAGCAGTATCGGCATTTGCCCAAACTGCAAATAGCACTCCTTCTACGGATAATAATGCTATAATCCCTAGAATTATACTCCCCGGAACTACTTTTACTGTATCCAAAAATACTAACGTTGAAGTTTCAGAAATAACAGTAGCTGAAGGGGGAACACTAATAATTGAGGGTGGAGATTTAGTTATTCCTGGTCCCCCTCCAATTTATTCTCATGGAGTTTTATCAGTAACGTCACCACCCTTAATATATGGTACAGTCGTAGTAGATGGAGTTTTTAATATCCCACACGTTATTTAATAATCTTTACTAACCTACTAATATTTATAACAAAATACCCTTATAATGGCACAAATTAATATTCAATATACTAGCGGGAGTGAGGTCCAAAACCCACTTAGTGGAGACGTTTCAGTCTTCGCTTCAGGTTCTGTTGGTAATTCATCCCTTTATTTAAAAGAATCCAATGGTAATATCTCTAGTATTGGTTCCGGTGGTGGTGGTGCTGGTCCTCAAGGTAACCAGGGTCCAACGGGTTCAGCAGGTTCAACAGGTCCACAGGGTAACCAAGGTCCAACAGGTGCTGATTCAAATATAGCAGGCCCACAAGGGAATCAAGGAAATCAAGGTCCAACAGGTGCAGATTCAAATGCTGTAGGCCCACAGGGAAACCAAGGTGCTGATGGTGTAGCAGGTCCTCAAGGTAATCAAGGTAATCAAGGTGCTATTGGTTTTTCAGGTCCTCAAGGTCCTGAAGGTCCACAAGGTAACCAGGGTAATCAAGGAATTAATGGTATAACAGGCCCACAAGGTAATCAAGGAAACCAAGGTCCAATAGGTGCTGATTCAAACATAGCAGGCCCACAAGGAAATCAAGGTAATCAAGGCCCAACGGGTGCTGATTCAAATGCCGTGGGTCCACAAGGAAATCAAGGTGCTAATGGTGTAGCTGGAAACCAAGGTAACCAAGGTAACCAAGGCCCTACAGGTATTACAGGTCCTCAAGGTAACCAAGGAAATCAAGGTGCTACTGGTCCCGCAGGTGCAGGATCTTCAGTAGACATATACGATGAAGGTACATTAGTTAGAACAGATGTCGGTGCTATTAACTTTACAGGTTCAGGCGTAGTAGCTACTGTTTCAGGTTCAGATGGTATAGATGTTATTATATCCGCAGGTTCAGGTCCTGTAGGCCCTCAAGGGGTTGCAGGTCCTCAGGGTAACCAAGGAAATCAAGGTGCCAGTGGTGCTGATTCTAATGTGGCCGGTCCTGTAGGACCACAAGGTAATCAGGGTGCATTTGGTTCTGCTGGTCCACAAGGTAACCAAGGAAACCAAGGACCTTTAGGTTTACAAGGTAACCAGGGTAATCAAGGCCCTACAGGTTTAACAGGACCACAAGGAAATCAAGGTGCTAACGGTGTAGCCGGTAACCAAGGTAACCAAGGTAACCAAGGCCCTACAGGTATTACAGGTCCTCAAGGTCAAGTTGGTCCACAAGGAAATCAAGGAAATCAAGGACCTACAGGTATTACAGGCCCTCAAGGTAACCAAGGAAATCAAGGTTTAACGGGTGCTGATTCAAATATAGCAGGTCCACAAGGAAAACAAGGAAATCAAGGTCCAACTGGGGTACAGGGTTCAGTAGGTGCTGATTCAAATGTAGCAGGTCCAACAGGTCCTCAAGGTAACCAAGGTAACCAGGGTTTAACAGGACCTGAAGGTCCGGCCTCTAACCAATTAGGACCACAAGGTCCTCAAGGAAATCAAGGAAATCAAGGTCCTATAGGTGCTGATTCAAATGTAGCTGGTCCTCAAGGTAACCAAGGTGCTGATGGTGTAGCAGGTCCACAAGGTAATCAAGGCCCTACAGGCCCTGAAGGTAGTGGTGGTGGAGTATCTACTGTATACTCAAACACTATTAGATATGAAATTACCTCAGCATCAGATAAAGCCCAAGTATTATCTACAGGTAATGTTTATGGTGGTCTTAGTTGGACGCGTGGTGGAGCTACATTAACTGTTACTTCCAATGGTCATGGGTTAACTAATGGTGATTATGTTGTACTTAGAAATATGAACGTAGACTATGTTTATGTATCAGTTGAAAGTGTTACAACAAATACTTTCAGGTGTACTGTAACTGAATCCGGAGGTACTAGTGGTACAGAAGGAGCCTACATTCCAGCTATGGATGTGTCAACTTTAAGTGATTCTGCAGTTACTGTAGAATCTCCAAGTGCAGGTAATGTTCAATTACTTTCTATGAGTGTATTTATTAACGATTCTCAAACTGATCCTAAAACATTTACAGTTCCATCAAATGCTATTTCGAATGGTGCTGGTAAAAATAATGATTTAGCTAGTAGGATTCCACCAAATATTAGAGCATATAATGTTGCGGGTTCAAATGCTTCTTGGCTATCTAGTACTGTAGCTACATTTAGTACAAGTGCTAACTACAACCAATATGGTTTATCTGGAGGTTTAGATACATTCGGTTCAGTTATTATCCAACTGTTCTTTTAACAAATTAAAAATGTTTAAAAGACCCCTCATTTGAGGGGTTTTTTTTTATATTTATAACCACAATAACCCAATACCTATATTTAAACTATGGCTCGTCAACTATTTTATGGAAAGCTTAGCAATTACACTGTATTTGCAAATGGCACAAATGGTTTTATACGTGTAAGAGGTGATTTTTCAACATCATCAAAAACTATTACTAATGTCGTAGATGTTAGTGGGTACGAGGGACTAGGAATAATGCAAGTTGGCCAACAACTAATAGCTTCCTCAGTAATGCCCAATGCAACAACAATCACGGCTATTGATGTTGCAAATAATACAATAACTGTAGAAGATTTTCCATCATCTGATGGTACAAACAGTTTATCTAGGGTTTCTACTCCTCAAGGTACTTACTTCTTTAGGTCATCATCTATAATTGATCCTCAGGGTTTAATTAATTTTCAAGACATTACAGGTAGTAATGATAGTGATTACTCTTCAGGTGATCAAGCTTATGCTATTTTAGGTCAAGCCTCAGATGGGTCAGCTAATGTTGTTGGTAGATTCCATAAGTATAATGTTACTAATGTAGTATATAGAAATGCTTCTAACACCGAAGGTTCATTTTATGTTTCTTGGGGTGAAGCAGGCTCAGAATCAGATAGCCCTGATGTATTATCAACTTCAGCTACAATAACACCTATAGTAGGTTTGACAGTAAATGAAGGTCTAGCACCTTTATTTTCAAAAACAGGTATAGCTAATATTACGGATTTACCCGCGGGTTCAGATGCTGCCGCTTGGCAGATTAGTGCTCAAGAATTTTTAGACGATTTATCTACTAGCATATTTTACACAGGCTCATCTGTAACAACAGAAGCCAGAAATCTTAATTTCGTAGGAGATGGCGTAGTTGTAACAACCTCAGGATCAAGTGGTGTATCTATAAACATTCCTGGGGGTGATGCCGGAAGTGCTTTCCCTTATACAGGTTCAGCTAAAATTACGGGTAGTTTAGAAGTAATAGGATTTACAAGTCTAACAGGTTCAACATTTATAAAAGGAACAGCAGCTACGGATGCGTTAGCAGTTTCTGTTAGTAGCGGTGATAAAAAGTTTAGTATTAATTCTGAAGGTGTAGCAGTTTTAGCAGAAATGACTACAACACCTACAGCTGTTGAAGGAGGAATATATTATTCTTCATCTCAATTTTTCTTTGGGATAGAATAATGTATTTATATAAAATAAAAAGGTTATATTCGCGAATTTTAACTATTAACAAATATTAATTAAATTATGGCAGATTGGAAAAAAGTCATAGTCTCGGGGAGTGATATATCACAACTCAACAATGACTTAAATTATTTATTAACTGGAGACACAGCAACCCTATCGGGTTCATTTAGTGGCTCCTTTCAAGGAGATGGTTCAGGCCTAACAGGCGTTCCAGCTTCGGGTATTGAGTTAGCTGACTTAACTGATGGTAACGGTATTGTTGATTTTACCTACGACGGTGGAACGGCTGCTTCGATTACAGTTCAAGCTGATGGATCTACTTTATCTGTAGGTGCTTCAGGTGTTAAAGTTGCTGATTTAGGAGTAGATACTGCTCAATTAGCAGCAGGTGCTGTAACAAGCACTAAGTTAGCTGATGATGCAGTAACTAGTGGTAAAATTGCTGATGGTGCTTTCACAGTAGCTATCTCGGGTGATGCAGTTGGTTCGGCTACCTCTATTACTTCTGATGCAGTTTCTGTAGCAGTTAGTTTAGCAGCTGGTGTAGTTGATACAGCAGAATTAGCTGATGGTGCTGTAACAAGCGCTAAGTTAGATGCTCTAGCAGTTGACACAGCCGCAATCGATACAGCTGCTGTTACTACAGCTAAAATTGCTGGTAGTGCAGTAACAAGTGCTAAAATTGCTAGTGACAGTATTACTGTTGCTCAATTAAGCGGTTCAGCTGTAATTACGGCTGCTGAAGGTATTGGTTCAAATGATGTTGATACCGCTGTACCAACAGCTGCTGCTGTTAAGGCATATGCTGATTCAGTTGTGGGTACTGCTGATTTAGATGGTGCTGCTGATGATGGTACATTTACAGTTGATTTAGATGATCAAACATTTACTGTAGCTGGTGGAGCTGGTATTGAAACTACTGGTTCAGGTCAAACAGTTACTATTAAAGTTGGAGGAGCTAGTGTAACTAACGATATGTTAGCTGGTTCAATTGCTAATGCTAAATTAGCAAATTCAGCTATTACAATTGCAGGAACATCTACTTCATTAGGTGGTTCAATAGCCGGTGATGATATCATTTCTGATGTAAGTGCTGGTCAAGTTACTAACGCTCAATTAGCAAATGATTCTGTAACGATTGGTACTACTGAAGTAGATTTAGGTGCTTCTGCTACTACAGTTGCAGGTTTAACTTTAACAGGTGCTGTAGCAACTGGTTCATTTACGGGTTCATTTGTAGGTGATGGTTCAAACTTAACAGGAGTTCAAGCTTCTGATTTAACAAACTCGTTAACAGATGGTAACGGTATTGTTGACTTTACATTTAATGGATCTTCGGCTGCTTCGATTACAGTTCAAGCTGATGGATCTACTTTATCTGTAGGTGCTTCAGGTGTTAAAGTTGCTGATTTAGGAGTAGATACTGCCCAATTAGCTGCTGACGCAGTAGACGGAACTAAAATTGCTGATTTAGCAGTAGACACTGAGCACTTAGCTGCTTCAGCTGTTGAAACTGCAAAAATCAATGATTTAGCTGTTACTACTGGTAAGTTAGCTGCAAACGCAGTTACAACTGCTAAGATTACAGACGGAGATGTAACAAACGCTAAATTAGCAAATTCTTCACTTACAATAGCTGCTGACTCAGGAACTAGTGAGACTGCAAATTTAGGTGATACTGTAACTTTCGCAGGTGGTACTAATATTAGCACTGCTGTTGCTGGTACAGATACTGTAACCGTAAGTTTAGATGCTTCACCTTCAGTTACTAATCTTACAGTTAGTAATGATGTAACAATTGCTGGAGACTTAACAGTTTCAGGTACTGCTTCTTTCCAAGAAACAGTTAACTTAGCAATTGCTGATAGATTTATCTTATTAGCCTCAGGTTCAAATGCCGCAGGAGATGGTGGTATCGTAGTACAACAAACTACCCAAGATGTAGGTGATGCTTTCGCATTCGAAGGTACATCATTAAGATGGGGGGTTGCTGATGCATTCGATGCTAAAACTTCTGCAATTACATTTGATGCATTTATGGCATCAGTATCAACTGGTAACTTCTCAAGTGATTCAACTATCCAAGCTGGTATTGATTCAAGATATTCTGCTAAAGGTAATATCTTTGTAGGAGATGATCAAGGTATTTGGATTTATTCTTAATATTTAATGTTTAAAAGGTTACTCAAATTTATTATGGCTTTTAAAGCAAAGAATTTAGTAGTAAGTCAAAAAGTAGCTTCTCCGAAAGGGGAAGCTACTTCTACTACTATTATAAAACACCCAGAAAATGGTGAACTCCCTATAGTTTTAAGTAAAGTAGAAACTAAAATTTTATTAGAATCTTTAAAAAATGCTTCCTTTAAGGGGGAGATGGTAGAAGCTGTTTATACATTAGCGTTAAAACTAAAAACACATATAGACAATGTATAATCTTGAAGAATTATCGGTTATTAGGGCGGCACTAGATGTCTTAACGATACAGGGCCAAAGCGCACAAAAAATGGTTGAACTACAAAATAAAACAGATTCTCACATTCAAAAACTTACTCAAGGACCGCCAAAAGAAAATTAAAAAAAAAACAAAAAAGAGCCGCATAGCGGCTTTTCTTATATATTTATAATGGATATTATAGGCCCTTAGGGGAAGTGGGCAGGCAAACCTGTAACCAACCATAGTAAAAGAAATTATGCCAAATTGGAAAAAAGTCATCGTCTCCGGAAGCGATGCAAGTCTTACAGATGTTACCATAAATGATTGGGGTTCAGTCTCTGCATCTTTATCTTCTATTGAAGCTGGTGGTACTTCTCAAACCTTTCAACAAGTAACAGATAATGGTGCTTCCACTACAAATAATGTTACAGTAAACGGTCTTACAGTATCTAACATGCCAGCTGGTACTGATAATTCAGTAGTAGTTAGAAATTCCTCAGGACAGCTTGTTACTGATGAGATTGATTCTCGAGTTTGGGGTTCAAGTCTAATAGATGGGGCAGGAGCTACAAATCGAATAACATACTATGGTGATTCTAATACTATAACAAGTGATTCAAACTTTACTTTTGTTAATAATAACTTAGGTATTGGTACCTCAAACCCATTATATACAGCACATTTTAAATCAGGATCAAACGCTCAAATTTTAATTGAAACAGATGCCCCCTATGATGCTGGTATAGATCACGTAGCTGGTATTAAATTCAAAACCGAAGATACTGACGGAGATGATAGAATAAAAGGTGCTATTTTCTTTGAAAATACAGATGCAGCTGATTGGGGTAGAGGTAGATTATTGCTAGCTAACCAAAACAGAAGCGCTAACACTAATGTAGATATAGATGATTGGAGATTAAAAATAGAACAAAATGGAGAAGTTTATATCTCAGGTTCCTCACATTTAGGTCAAAGTGATTTAAGTGATAAAGTAACTATTACAGGTTCGGTTTCTACTACTAATACTGTTAGTGTAGGTAAAGACCTTGAAATAGGTGCAAACTCTTCTTATGGTCTTTCAAGTACATTACTTCGCCAAACTAGGTTAAATGTTAGCCAAAATTCAACAGCAGATGTAATTTCATCTTTGGATGCTACCGAATATTTAGGAGCTATAGTAGATTACGTAGTTAGAGGCCCTTCAAAAGATGTACAAAGAACAGGAACTATAATGATTTCTGCTTTTAATACGGCACTAGCTGAAGGTATTACTCATAATGAAACTACTACTGTAGATATAGGAGGTACTACAGATCATATTAGATTTACTACAACTATCACAACTGGAGGAGATTGGACACTTACAGTAAATAATGATGCATCTTTAGGCACATATACTATATTTGCAAGTATAAGATTTATTAAAGATTTAGATAATTAAATAACGCCCTGTTTGGACAGTGAAAAACGGATAAAAAATGGCAAACGAATTTAAAATAAAAAATGGACTAATCATATCTGGATCTCTCCCAGATGGTTCTTCTGAAAATACTATTTTAACCATTGATGGTGATGGTTTAGTAGGTACTAAAGAACAAAGTGATGGCCCTCAGGGACCACAAGGTCCATTAGGCCCTGTAGGTCCACCTTCGAACGTAATAGGCCCTCAAGGTCCACAAGGTCCACTAGGCCCACAAGGAAACCAAGGTAATCAAGGACCATTAGGTCCTCAGGGTAATGATGGTCCCATAGGTCCACCTTCAAACATCCAAGGTCCCCAAGGTAACCAAGGTAACCAAGGTCCATTAGGTCCA
>JACKZZ010009652.1_pt1 | contig 41089 bp, 34 predicted proteins | sample 8027871 | NCBI WGS metagenome assembly JACKZZ01 (sample SAMN15724774, study PRJNA655200) | protist metagenome | isolation source: fluorescence activated cell sorting (FACS) single amplified genomes of... | place: USA: West Boothbay Harbor, Gulf of Maine | collected 2000-07-19
AAATAACAAGTGGACTTATTCTGAATACCCAAAAGAATTAAAAAAAATTAAATCTGTATTTGACTGGGAAGAATACCCGTTAGATTTTAAAGAAAAATGGTATGACTATATTGATGAAGAATTTACACGACGTGAAGAAGGCTTTTGGTTTTATAGCAAAGGCGTTCCTACTTACATTACTGGCACTTATTATATGTACTTGCAGTGGAGTAAGATTGATGTCGGGCAACCAGACTTTAGAGAATCGAATAGATTATTCTACATATTTTGGGAAGCATGCAAATCCGATTCCAGGTCATATGGAATGTGTTATCTTAAAAACCGTCGAAGCGGATTTTCATTTATGTCCTCAGCTGAATCGGTCAACCTTGCTACAATATCAACGGATTCACGGTTCGGCATATTGTCCAAATCTGGTGCCGATGCTAAAAAGATGTTCACAGATAAGGTCGTACCTATTTCCGTCAACTATCCCTTCTTTTTCAAGCCGATCCAGGACGGTATGGACAGGCCAAAGACCGAACTCGCGTACAGAGTCCCTGCCTCCAAGTTTACCCGTAGAAAGCTTGAAGCCAATGAAAAAATACAAGAAATTACCGGTTTGGACACCACCATCGACTGGAAGAACACCGGCGATAACGCCTACGATGGGGAGAAACTCAAACTCCTCGTCCATGATGAATCCGGTAAATGGGAGAGGCCGAACAACATCCTCAACAACTGGCGTGTTACGAAAACCACTCTTAGATTAGGTAGTAGAATTATTGGTAAGTGTATGATGGGTTCAACATCTAACGCTTTAGATAAAGGAGGTGATAACTTCAAGAAATTATACTATGACTCAGATGTTACAGAAAGAAACGCCAACGGACAGACTCGCAGCGGACTCTATTCTTTGTTCATACCTATGGAATGGAACTACGAAGGATACATTGATTCTCATGGCGTACCTGTATTCGACACACCAAAGAAACCAGTTGAAGACCCTCACGGGGTAAAAATAAAACAAGGGGTAATAGAATATTGGCAAAATGAAGTAGATGGTTTAAAGCAAGATCAAGACGCTTTAAATGAATTCTATAGACAATTCCCAAGAACTGAAGAACATGCTTTCAGAGACGAAGCTAAATCTTCGTTGTTTAATTTAACTAAAATTTACGAGCAAATAGACTATAATGGTGATGTTGGTAAAACAAAGTTAGTAACTAGAGGAGATTTTTACTGGGAAAACGGAATAAAAGATACAAGAGTTCTTTTTGCACCTAAAAATAATGGTAAGTTTTATATATCATGGGTGCCAGATGTTAGTCAACAAAATAAAATTATAATAAAAAGAGGTATAAAATATCCAGCTAATGAACACATGGGCGCTTTTGGATGTGATCCATATGATATATCAGGAACAGTTGATGGTAGAGGTTCTAATGGATCTTTACATGGCTTAACTAAATTTAGTATGGAAAACGCTCCTGCTAATCATTTTTTTCTAGAATATATAGCAAGACCTCAAACTGCTGAAATGTTTTTTGAAGATGTTTTAATGGCTTGTATTTTTTATGGAATGCCTATATTAGCGGAAAATAATAAACCTAGATTACTGTATCATTTTAAAAGAAGAGGTTATAGAGGTTTTGCAATGAATAGACCGGATAAATTAAAACTATCTATTACAGAAAGAGAGATAGGTGGAATACCTAATTCATCAGAAGATATTAAACAAGCTCACGCAGCTGCTATAGAATCATATATAGAAGATTTTGTAGGTTTAAAACAAAATGGAACATATGGAGATGTTTACTTTCAAAGAACATTAAACGATTGGTCTAAATTTAATATAAATAACAGAACAAAACATGATGCTTCTATAAGTTCTGGCCTAGCAATAATGGCCTGCAATAGAAATAAGTATAGACCAGTACCTACCATTACAAGAAAAACTTATGATCTTGGTTTTAAAAAATATAATAATAAAGGAACAATGTCAAAAATAATTGAATAAATGAAAATGTACACTAACTCAAATAGCGCCTTTCCTAGTCAGGTAGTACCGGATTATGAAAAAGCTTCGTTAGAATATGGTTCACAAGTGGCGCAAGCTATTGAGACAGAGTGGTTTAATCAAGGCCGAACTAATGGTAATAGATATCTTACTAGTTTTAATAATTTTCACCACCTAAGATTATACGCTAGAGGTGAACAACCTGTTCAAAAATACAAAGACGAACTATCAATAAACGGTGACTTAAGCTATTTAAATTTAGACTGGAAGCCAGTTCCTATATTATCTAAATTTGTTGATATTGTTGTAAACGGTATATCTAGTAAAGAATACGATATAAAAGCTTATTCGCAAGACCCTGCTTCTGTCAAAAAAAGAACTATGTATGCAACTGCTGTTGCAGAAGATATGTTTGCTAAAGAACAAATGCAAGCTGCTGAAAATTTACTAGGAGTTCAACTACAAAGAACAAGTATTCCTCCAGCAGATTTACCAGAAACAAAAGAAGAGTTAGAACTGCACCTACAGTTAAGTTACAAACAAGCTATTGAAATAGCGGAAGAAGAAGCTATAACACAGACTTTAGCTAAAAATAAGTGGGAACTTACTAAAAGAAGATTAAATGAAGATCTTGTTGTATGCGGGATAGCCTGCGCAAAAACTAATTTTAACGTAGCTAATGGTATAACTTTAGACTATGTTGATCCCGCTTATTTAGTATACTCTTACACAGAAGATCCTAATTTTCAAGACATATATTATGTTGGTGAAGTTAAATCAATAACTATACCAGAGCTTAAAAAACAGTTTCCTAATATTCCAGAAGAAGAATTACAAAGAATTCAAGAAATGCCTGGTAATAGACAGTATATAACTGGATGGGGTAACTATGACAACAACACGGTTCAAGTAATGTATTTTGAATATAAAACTTACATGAACCAAGTTTTTAAATTAAAAAGAACTGAAAACGGGTTAGAGAAAATAATAGAAAAAACAGATGAATTTAATCCTCCACCAAACGATGGATTTGAAAGAGTCGGTAGAAGTATAGAGGTATTATATACTGGAGCTAAAGTACTAGGAACAAATACAATGCTTAAGTGGGAGCTAGCAGAAAATATGACAAGACCAGCTGCTGATACTACTAAGGTAGAAATGAATTATTCTATAGTTGCACCAAGAATGTACAAAGGTAGAATAGAATCTATTGTAAGTAGATGTACAGGTTTTGCAGACATGATACAGTTAACGCACTTAAAAATGCAACAAGTATTAGCTAGGATGGTGCCAGACGGTGTATTCTTAGACATGGACGGTTTAGCAGAGGTTGATCTAGGTAATGGTACAAACTACAATCCAGCAGAAGCATTAAATATGTATTTTCAAACTGGTTCTATTGTTGGTAGATCACTCACACAAGATGGTGATCCTAATAGAGGTAAAGTACCTATTCAAGAATTACAGTCATCTGCAGGTGGTCAAAAACTAGCAGCACTAATACAAACGTACCAATATTACTTACAAATGATACGTGATGTTACGGGTCTTAACGAGGCTAGAGATGGTAGTTTACCTGATAAAGACGCTTTAGTAGGTCTTGCTAAAATGGCAGCTAATCAATCTAATATAGCTACAAAACATATAAATCAAGGTAGCTTATATATTGCTTTAAAAATATGTGAAAACATATCTTTAAAACTAGCAGATGCTTTAAGTTATCCTTTAACAGCTAATGCTTTAATAGAAGGTATATCTATATATAATGTAGAAACATTAAGAGAGATATCTAATTTAAACTTACATGACTTTGGTATATTCTTAGAGCTAGAACCTGACGATGAAGAGAAAGCTCAGCTAGAACAAAACATCCAAGTTGCTTTGCAGTCTGGAGGTATTGACTTAGAAGACGCTATAGATATTCGTCAAATTAAAAATCTAAAACTAGCAAATCAATTACTAAAACAAAAACGTAAAAAGAAATTAGCTAGAGAAAGAGCAAATCAAGAAAGAATGATAGCTGCTCAAGGTGAAGCTGCGGCTAAAACAGCAGAGCAAACTGCATTAGCAGAAACTCAAAAACAAGCAGCGTTGACTCAACAAAAAGTTAGCATAGAGCAAGCTAAGTCTCAATTTGAAATAAGTAGAATGGAAACTGAAATGCAAATAAAAGCTAAATTAATGCAGCAAGAGTATGGTTATCAATTTCAATTGGCTCAAATAAAGGCAGGGGCTGAAGGTTCTAAAGAAAAAGACATTGAAGACCGTAAAGATAAAAGATTAAAAATGCAAGGTACTCAACAGAGTAAATTGATACAACAGAGACAAAACGACTCTAATCCTGTTGATTTTGAAAATACAGGAGAAAACAACCTAGGATTTAACATAGAAGAGTTAATGCCTAAAGTTTAATTATTTAATTATTTAATTATATTATATTATGTCAGAAAACACAGCGACCGAAGAGGTCAAACAAGAAGGTGATTTTAAAATTAAAAAGAAAAAAACACCAAAAAACTTAGGACACATTAGCGGTAATGATCCTGTAAAAGTAGATTTAACAAAACCAGAAGCAACAGGTGAAGTTATACCAGATGTTGTTAAGGTTGAAATACCAAAAGAAGACAATGCCATTCGTATCGGAGAAACAGGAGATGTTCCTGAAGAAAAACAAGCCGGAGATTTGGTTGAAGTGGAAAAACAAGTACAAGAGCCCAGCGAGGCTGCTGAAGAAGTCACCCCACTCCAAGAAATAACCGATGAAGAAGTTAAAGAGGTTAGACAAGAGGCTCAAGAAGCCGTAAGAGATCAACAGATTTTAGGAAAACCTTTACCTGAAAATGTAGAAAAACTAGTTTCTTTTATGGAAGAAACAGGTGGAAGCGTAGAAGACTACGTGGCATTAAACAAGGATTACTCTAAGCTTAACGGCTCTGAGATTTTAAAAGAATATTATCTTAAATCCAAACCACACTTAGATTTAGAAGAAATAGCTTTCTTAATGGAAGACAATTTTAAGTATGATGAGGACATAGATGAAGAGCGAGCTATACGTAAAAAGAAACTCGCTTATAAAGAAGAAGTTGCAAAAGCAAAACAATACTTAGAAAGCTCTAAGAGTAAATACTACGACGAGATCAAGTTGAGACCGGGCGTAACTCAAGAGCAACAAGAGGCGTTAAGCTTTTATGACCGATATAAAAAGCAGCAAGAAAAAGCTCAAGCACAACACGGTGATTTTAGAGATCGTACTAAAAAATTATTCAATAAAGAATTCAAAGGTTTTGATTTTAATGTGGGGGATAAGAAATTTAGATACGGTGTTAAAGATCCAGCTAAGGTAGGTGAAACTCAAGTGGATGTTCAGAATTTCGTAAGTAAGTATTTAGACAAAGACGGAAATATGATAGATCCAAGTGGGTACCACAAAGCTATGTACGCTGCAATGAATGCTGATAAACTAGCTCATCATTTTTATGAACAAGGAAAAGCTGATGGCATCAAAGGTGTTATTACAAATTCTAAGAATCCAGCGCAAGATGGACCTAGGCAAGTTGCCGATGGAAATGTTTTCATAAATGGATTAAAAGTAAAGTCGATTAGTGGTTTAGATTCATCAAAATTAAAAATAAAAACAAAAAAGTTTAACTAATTAAAATTAAAAATTATGGCTTTATCCCCACAGTTTGGAAGTATAGTACCTTCTCAAACTCAACAATTACTTCAACAGAACTATCTTACATTCGATGGTGCTGCTGGTGGAAATTTTGCTCAGCAATATTTACCAGAGCTTTACGAAGCTGAAGTAGAAAGATACGGTAACAGAACGTTATCCGGATTTTTAAGAATGGTAGGCGCTGAAATGCCTATGACATCTGATCAAGTAATTTGGTCTGAACAAAATCGTTTACACATATCTTATGCTGATTGTGCAATTGCCGCTAACGCTGGTGGTGGCGCAAATCTAGGTATTGATATTACTAACGGTGGTGCAAACACGCAAGTTTCAAATGTTGTTTCTCCAGCTTCAACAGTTGTCGTTATGGACGACTTTGGTGGTGAATTAAAATGTTTTGTTGACGCGTCTGATAGTGCTACTGGTCTTATATCTGTACAGCCTTACACTGCTGCTGATCTATCCGGTTTAACTGGTTTAGTTAAAGTGTTTGTGTATGGTTCTGATTATCAAAAAGGACAGAGTTCAGCTCAAGGAATATCAGGAGCAAACGCAATCGCTGCTGCTAACCCTATGATTACTGTAAACCCTGCGTTTACTACTTTTAGTAACAATCCTATTATCATTAGAAGCCAATATTCTATTAATGGTTCTGACACTGCTCAGATCGGTTGGGTAGAAGTTGCTACTGAAGATGGAACAGGTGGTTACTTATGGTATTTAAAAGCTGAGTCTGAAACTAGACTACGTTTCGAAGATTACTTAGAAATGTCTATGGTTGAAGGTGAGCTTAAAAATGCAGCTGTATCTCCTATTGCTGGAGCTGCTGGTGTAGGTATTATTGGTACTGAAGGTTTATTTGCTGCTATCCAAAACGGAGGTAACGTAGAAGTAGGATTTACTGCTGCTGCTGGTATCGACGCTTTCGACGCAATACTTAAAAACCTAGATACTCAAGGAGCTATTGAAGAAAACATGTTATTCTTGAACAGAAATACTGCTCTTGATTTTGACGATATGTTAGCTGCTATCTCTGGAGGTTATGCAGGTGGTACTGCTTTTGGTCTTTTCGAAAACTCTGAAGAAATGGCATTGAACTTAGGATTCTCAGGATTCCGTAGAGGTTCTTACGATTTCTACAAAACAGATTGGAAATACTTAAACGACGCTTCTACGCGTGGTGCAATGACTGGTCCTGCTTCAATTGAAGGAGTATTAGTTCCTGCAGGTACTTCTACTGTTTACGACCAAATCTTAGGTACAAACATTAGACGTCCTTTCTTACATGTAAGATATAGAGCTTCTCAAGCTGATGACAGACGAATGAAATCATGGCTAACTGGTTCAGTTGGTGGTGCATTTACTTCTACGTTAGATGCAATGGAAGTTAACTTCTTATCTGAAAGATGCTTAGTAACACAAGCTAGAAACAACTTTGTATTATTCAAAGGTATCTAGTACATTAATGTAATTCTTACCCTCGTTATATCAACGGGGGTAATTATTACTTTTATTAATTTTATTATATTATATCATGGCAAAAAATGAAAAAATCCAACAAACTGGTTGGGAAATAAAAGATAGAAGATATTTTTTAAAAGATAACTCTTCACCACTAACATTAACAATACCTAGCAAGCATACAAAAAAGCATTCATTACTATGGTTTGATGAGGAAACAGGAACTCAAAGAGAATTGAGATATGCTACAAATCAAGCTTCAGTATTTGTAGATGAACAAAAAGGTGAAGCAACAATGGGGCATATAACTTTTACTGATGGCGTACTGCAAGTTCCAAAGGAACAACAAGCTTTACAAAAAATGCTGTCTATATATCACCCTTTATTAGGTAAAAAATACCTAGAACACAAACCTCAAGCTATCGCTCAAGATCAATTAGCTGATTTAAATATAGAAATAGACGCATTAAACGCTGCTAGAGATATAGAAATAGATCAAGCCGAAGCAATCATGAGAGTAGAGATTGGCTCTAGGGTTAATAAGATGAGTTCTAAAGAACTTAAAAGAGATTTATTAATATTTGCTAAAAACAATCCTAAGTTATTCTTAGATTTAGCTAATGATGAAAACGTAATGTTAAGAAACTTTGCGGTTAGATCAGCTGAACTTGGGATAATCTTGTTGTCTCAAGATCAAAGGCAAATATCCTGGGCGTCTAACGGTAGAAAACTAATGAACGTTCCGTTTGATGAAAATCCTTATTCAGCTTTTGCTGCTTATTTAAAAACAGACGAAGGTGTAGAAGTATTTAAATCAATAGAGAAAAAAATGATTTAACAGGTGATTATAATAATGGGTGATCACTTTGTGGTCACCTAATTATTAAAAAAAAACATATAATGGCAATAAACGTAAATCAAGTTTATCAAACAGTTTTACTTATTCTCAATAAAGAACAGAGGGGATATTTAACTCCTGATGAATTTAATAGAATAGGCGCACAAGTGCAGCTTGAAATATTCGAGTCTTATTTTGAAGATTTAAATCAACAATTACGTGTGCCAGACAACGACTCTGAATACTCAGATCGTATAAAAAATACGCAAGAAAAAATTGCGCTCTTCCAAGAATCGGGCACATGTCCTTATATAGGCCCTTATTTTGGTGTGCCAACAGTATCAGGTAACACCACATCTCAAACATTTACCACAACAACAGCTCAGCAGTATGTAATAACTACTATTACAGCAGATGAATTAGACGCTGGGCAACCAAGCGTTACTTTAGAAGACGCTAATGGTATTCAACAACCTTTAGCTGAATTTACTGATTGGAATATATCTGGTCTTACGCTTAGTTTAACTAACGTACCCACAGCTGGTAGAGCTTTAATCTTAACAGTCAATGAGTTTGATTTTTATAAACTAGGAACTGTTATACATAAAGATGAAACACCTGTTCAATACGTTCAACCTAATGAACTATTAGAATTGAATTTATCACCTATAACAAAACCATCTATTTCTTTCCCTGTTTACAGATACAAAGATAGACAAATATTTGTATCACCATCAACTATACAGAGTGATTTATCTTGTACTTACTTAAGAAAACCACTAAACCCAATGTGGAACTTTACAGCAACAGCTCCAGCTTATCAGTATATTTACAATGCTGGTAGTTCTGTAAACTTTGAATTACATCCAACAGAGCAAACTGAAATAGTGTTAAGAATACTAATGTATGCTGGTGTCATAGTTAAAGATCCTCAAGTAATACAAAGCGCAGCTCAACAAGTTGCTATGGATAACCAAAACGAAAAAATATAAAACATGGCTATACAACCTCCAAATAACGGATTACTAAACGAAACTGGTCAACAATACTACCAAGGTGCTGAAGGTTTTGTAGGTGATGGGGCTAATAGAACTTTTACTACAACTTTTGATACTGACTTATATTTAGGTAATTGGAATCCTAGTGCTGAAAACTACGCATTAAATAATTTTAAAGTGTATACTAGTACAAGTGGTTTTCCCGGATCTTGGTCTGAATACATTACAGAGTTTTCTGTTTCAGATAATTCAATTGTTTTTCCAGCTACTGCAATACCCGCTAATGGTTTGTATATAGTAGTTCAATTAAAAATACTAGATGGTGGTAAATACGGTTCTACGCCTGCTGAAAAAGCATACGGTCAAACCGTAGAAGATAACTATGGTAGTTACAAATACGTAAAACTAGTTGATATAGTAAATAACTTTTTAGTAGGATATGTTGGTACTGGTAAATTACTACCAGACGCTAAAAGAACAGATGTTATCTTTCACGCAAAAAGAGGTATGCAAGAATTTAGTTATGATACTTTAAAAAGTATTAAATCTTCTGAGTTAACAATACCTGAGGGTTTGACTCTAGTTCTTCCTCAAGACTACGTTAATTATGTGGGTATGTCTTGGATCGACGGGCAAGGAGTAAAAAGACCTATATATCCAGCTAATAATCTAACAATAAGTCCTTTCAATACTCAGTTGCAAGATAGTCAAGGAATACCTACACAAGATAATTTTGGTAATGATTTAGAGGGAACATCTATAGTTCAAGAAAGATGGCATAGCGCTAATGACAAGTTAATAAACGGGAGTTGGACAATGCAAGATTTCACTAATGATTTATGGGCTTACAACTGGGACTACCCAGGTTCTTTCTTTGGTGCGACAAGAGGTCAAATGTATGGAATGGATCCTCAGTACTCACAGTACAATGGCTGGTTTAATATGAACGAAAGAGAAGGTAAAGTATCTTTTTCAGCAAACTTAAAAGACAAGTTAATTGTTTTAGAATACATATCAGACGGTTTAGCTACTGATTTAGATACTAAACTACCTAAACTTGCTGAAGAGGCAATGTACGCTTATATACTTTATTCTATAATATCTACTAGAGCAAATCAACAAGAGTACGTAGTTCAAAGACTAAGAAGAGACAAGAGTTCAAAATTGCGAAATGCAAAAATAAGATTATCTAATATAAAGCTTGAAGAAATAGTACAAGTAATGAGAGGTAAATCTAAATGGATAAAATCATAATACATGGCAGAAGCTAAAAATACTTTTCTAAAATCCAAGATGAATAAAGATCTTGATGATAGAATATTGCCTAACGGTGAATATAGAGATGCTCTGAATATATCTGTAGGTAGATCAGAAGACAATGATGTTGGTTCGCTTGAGAATATATTAGGTAATTCTTTAATAGCGGCTACAGCTTCTAGTAATGCTAATTTAAAATGTATAGGTAAGTTTGAAGATGAAGTTGGTAATAGAATATTTCAAATATTAACAGACTATACTGATGTAGACGCTACTTGCCAAACTATAAACTACCCATCAGCATCTGATGTTGTAGAAATGAAAATAACTGTACTTGATCTTAATAACAATACTTACAGCACTTTAGTTGAAGGTAAGTTTTTAAATTTTGCTAAAAATAGATGCTGGCAAGTTACAGGAATAAACTTAGTGGAAGATTTATTATTTTGGACAGACAATAGAAATCAACCTAGAAAAATAAACGTAACAACAGCTATAGGTGATCCTAATTACTACACCGAGGAAAGTCAAATATCTGTTGCTAAATACATGCCAACAAGAGCTCCTGAACTTTACAAGGAAGTAGATACTACTGTTGTAACGGTTACAGATACTAAGAATTTTGTATTAGAAACAGTTACTGGAATATCTATTGACATGTTTGTAGTTTCTAACGCAGCGCAAAACGTAGGATCAGAAAGTATACTTGGTAGTGAGTATATAAGAGTAACGGCTATAGACGCGGTTACAAATACAGTAACTATTAATGCAGATCCTGCCACCGCGGTTGTTGTTGGGCAAAGACTTAGGTTTATTGAAACTACAATGACAAACGAAAGCGGTGACACTAGTTGGCCTGGTGATCCTAGATATTTAGAAGATAAGTATGTTAGATTTTCATATAGGTTTCAATTTGATGACGGTGAATATTCTTTAATGTCTCCTTTTACTCAAATAGCGTTTATACCTCAACAATCTGGATTTTTTCTAAATGGAAACGAAACACAGGCTTATGAAAGTACTATTGTTAAGTGGTTCGAGAACAACGTGGATAATGTTAAATTAAGAATATCTTTACCTGGAGTCGGTACAAATGAAAACTTAGGAGGTAGTACTTCTAAAAACGTACTTACAGAATATAAGATAAAAAATATAGACATACTATATAAAGAATCAAATGGTTTAGTTGTTAAGGTTTTAAAAACCATATCAGGTACGACTATGGCTTCTGAAATGGACGAAAATATTTATGTTTATGAATATCAATCTGAAAAACCATATAAGACGTTAACTGAAGGACAAACAACTAGGGTTTATGATAAAGTACCAGTTAGAGCACTAGCACAATCTGTTGCTGGTAATAGAGTTATATATGGCAACTTTAAAGACAAGCACACACCTTACGATACGCTTGACTACAACTGCACAGTGCAAGAAAAAAATGACTTGTATACTTCTTGGGCAGAATATCCTAATCACACAATAAAACAAAATAGAACTTATCAAATAGGTTTTGTTTTATCAGATAAATTCGGAAGACAATCTTCAGTTATTTTATCTACATACGATACACTTTCAGCCTCTCAAGGTAGTACTATATTTGGCGGATCAACTGTTTTCCACCCGTACTATGATGCTAATGATTCATTAGATGTAAAGTCTTGGTTTGGTGACGCGGCTTTGCTTTTGTTAAATCAAACAATAGGTAATTTTACAATAGGATCTTCAGACCGTAACTTAGCTACAGGAGCTCCAGGTATATATGGAGAACCTCAAACATCTTGGGTTGTAGATAATAGCACTAATGATTCTTTAACTTATGATGCAGGTACTAACAGGTGGACATTAAGCTTTTCTACACCAACTATAGGTTCTTTACCTACAACAGACATGTATTTAAGAGGTGAATACGTAGACTATACTCAAGTACTAAGCATTAGTAGCGCAGCAGGGACAACTAGCATTACAACGCTTGACAAGCCAAATAGCTATTATTTATATTTAATAGAGAACACAGATACTGATACTAAGTTTGCATACTCTATAAATCCATTAGGTTGGTATAGTTACAAAATTGTAGTTAAACAAAGAGAGCAAGATTACTATAATGCATATTTACCTGGATTTTTAGATGGATATCCTGAGCAAATGACCCAAGGTAGCGAAATTCAATATGTAGTAAGCACAGATGCAGCAGGTGATGCTTATTCTTATGCAGCAAACGCTAATGGTATAAATGAAATTTTATTCCCAGGTGGTGAACTAGATGATACCGCTCATGCTGTTTTAATAAACGATAATATAAATAAAATACCTAGAGATTTATCTGAAGTAGGACCTGATCAAAAACAATATAGAAGTAGTGTAGAATTATTTGGTAGAGTAAATAATTACGAAGGTAAGTTTAATATAACAAACTGGAGTCATTCTGGTGGCACGCCTGGTGGTGCTGGTGCTGATCAGGTAAATGAAATTAGATTCGATGGAGTTAATGATCCATCAAACACAACGGTATTTTGCCCAACGGGTTCTTGCACGGGTCAAGAAAAAGCATTAGAACCAGGTATGGCTTTATTAATGGGCAAGTGTGAAGTTGACTATCCAAACTGTACACCAACGAGCAATCCTCCTGCTTACCAAGATCCTCAGTTTTTTTCTAATGCTACTTTAATAACAAAAGTAGAATATGATGCTGATGAAGATGAAACAATAGTTACATTTAGCCCAGGTGGTGCTATTAAAGCAGATGCTGATAACATAGTAATAGAGTATGGTGACAACGAGCAGTATTACCCTACGCAAAAACCTGATATTGCCTCTACAGTAGGTACCGCAGATGATTTAGGTTTTTATCAATACTCAGTGGATAATTTTAATGGTAGCGCAGCTAGAAACTTATATCAACTAGAAACAAATCCTATTGTGGCTAGATTTTCTACTAATCAAAAGCTAGGTGTTATAGCTGCTGACATGGTTCCTTGGTTGAGTATATATGAAACTGCCCCAGTAGATTCGTTATTAGATATTTTCTGGGAAAGCACGACCGGTTGGAATTATATTTCAGACATCAATCAAGATGTAGAAGCTGGATCAGACGCACCAGGTGGTTTTTCGCCAATAGGTTTTGAATTTATAGAAACTCAAAACTTTGATGGAGCTGATAATTTAATATTAAGCGGTATCACGGGTGCATCAAATTCACCCTGGATAACAGATATATTTTACCCTCGTAATAATACAGGTGTAAATCTTACAAATACAACAGCAGTTATGACTGTTACGAATCTTGCTGGTAATGATGTTTCTGGTGATTTTCAATTAGAACAAGTGCCTCAATCTTCACCGCAAGAAGCAGGTGGTTATAGAGTTAAGTTTATAAACAGCAATCACGCTTTTTTAAATTCAGCAGCAACTGTAGAAAATTTTACTTTCTCTTTAGCTATAACTTATAACGGAGAAGTAACAACAAGAACTTTTCCAGGTAGATTACAAAACTTTACACCGTCATTTACACTTGCTAATTGTAGTGATTATATAACTGTAACTAGTCAAACAGAAACAGGAACTGTTATAGATTTTAACGCAGTTAATGGCACAACAAAATTAGCAGATGTAGGAACAGATTTGTTTTTTGATATAACAACCGGTAACAGCAATAATTATTTTGTGTTAAATGGTACGACAGGTATACTTACTTTAAATCAAACTTTAGGTCAAAACGTTCCTTTAGGGGTTTATCCTTTAACTGTTAGAGTTAGAGACGCATATTTGTCTAGCTCAAACCCTCCTGATCTGCAAAATGCATTACCTGAGTATGCAACAATGCAAACAACATGCTCATTTACAATAACTGTAGGTCCTGAAATGGTTCCACCTTATTATCAAGGCCCTTTTCAAAGTGAACCAATATGGACACAGGAAGCAAATACTATTGCAAATCCTTGTCAAGCTCCTGGTAATTCAGACTGTAACAGAATGGGGTTTCAGTCAGGTGTTATTGATCCTTCTACTAACGCTGATGGTACTGGCGCTGGTTTAACTCCAGCCAGTGGTAATCCACAGTATTTTGGTATTGGTGGTTTTTATTTTGGACCAAGACAAAATGGTGGTCCAGGCACAACACCACTTATTGTTAATGGACCTAATAATCAAGCGCCTAGTTTATTTGGTGGTGAGGTTTATAATATGGTTAGCCATGTAGAGGGTGATATAGGTGGTCAACTTGGCTTAACACCTGTAGCGTTAACATCTGGAGCAATGTTAATAACCGTTAATTTAGAAAATTTAATGGATTGTAATAACACTGATGCGATACCAGAAAACAACTCAGAAATTCAATGGGTTAAGATATTTCATAGAGCAGCTAGTGCAACTGCGCCAAACCCAAACTCTTGGATTGAAATAAGCGATGCTAACCTAGCAGGTGCACCATCTAACATTGGGTCTTCACCGGCTTTTGATCTGAAAGCAGATGTTCGAAGAAGTGCTCCACAAACAAGCGCTAACTATTGTATAACATCAGGCGCTTTTTATATAGACGCTAATCAATTACCTGGTGAATATTTTATAGCTGTAAAAGCTATTCAAAATCTTTCAAGTGGAGTATCGCAAGGATGTTGTGTTTGTAATGGAATGTCTGGAATTCAAGGGGCATATCAAGGTTACGCTTATATAACAGCTGAAGATGCTAATTTTGATTTTACAGGGGCAGCTCAAGATCAAGGTGTTTTATATAGTTACCCATACACAGTCCAGCAAATTGGTGGAACAACTAGCACTTTTCCTGCTACAAGCTTGCTACCAATAGGATCTCCAACAGATACGGTGTATGCTCACGCAAAGTATGGTAGTACTGTTAGACAATTCTTTAGTGATTCAGCTTTATTAACTCCATGGGAACCAAATCAAGGTGTTCAAGGTGATTTGTATCACACTTTCGAAGGAGGTTTAATTCAAAACTTCGTATGTGTTCAAGGAAATAGTTGCCAAGCTGGGCAAAGATACTGGACTGTTTATACTGATCCAGGTGATATTTGTTCAGGTTTTAGTACTTGGAATCTACCATCTGAACCTCTTAACATGCGAGCTGCTAGCAAGGTGGTTTATAAAGGAAAATTTAGTGCAAGTGGTGAAGTTATAAATGGTTATACAATAATTGATACTAATTACGCTAGTGATGCAGCTAGCGTTATTTTAGCACAATCATTTAACGGTACAGGTACTGTTAATGGATCTACAGATGTAAAAAATTATGGTATACCAGTAACTCGATTCGCTGGAATGTCTGGTTCAGCAGCAAACATTTGCTAGTAATAAATTAAAAAAATAAGTGATAATATAATATGGCGGCAACTATTGAAATAAACTATTTTAACTCTTTTTGGATAAAGAAGATGGATTCTGTAGCGGAAGTTAGGCCTAACACTGGTGTGATAGATGTAAGCGCTAATAGTGCTACTCAAACAATTACTACTTATGTTCCTGACTTAGGTTATGGACAAAGAGTTTATGCTAAAGACGCTAATGGGGTTGATGTGGTAGGATTTCCAAGTAAAGTTTATTTGATATCTTCTTCAATGGCCGCGTCACCTTACACAGTTGTCTTGTCTGAAGCTGTTAATTTAACGGCCACTGATGTTTTAATTTTTGGTCCTATCGAATTGTTTACTGAAATACCTAGAGTTTATTCAAGCGATCCAACAGACTGGTATGCTGAAGAAGCTAGAATAAGAGGAGGTTACAATAATACAAATGTGGACTTAGGTGTAAAAGCTTACTTAGTAGAAGATAACGCTTCTCAGAACAATAGATTTAATTCTATGATATACTCTGGGGTTTTTAACTCTAGAACAGGTGTAAACAACACTAATCAATTTTCGGTAGCAGAAAATATTACTAGAAGTGTAGACCCATCTTATGGCTCTATACAAAAGCTGTACGCTGAAGATACTAACTTAATTATATTTCAAGAATTAAAAGTAAGTAAAGCTCTTATAGATAAAGACGCTATATACACTCAGGAAGGTCAGGCATTGCAAGCTGCTTCAAATGTAGTAATAGGCGGCATAGTACCTTATGCTGGTGAATACGGAATAAGTACAAATCCAGAAAGCTTTGGTGTGTTTGGATATAGAAAATACTTTGCAGATAGAACTAAAAATCTAATATTAAGATTATCACAAGACGGTATTACTGAAATATCTATGTATGGTATGATCGATTTCTTTAGAGATAATTTAGCTGGTGCTGGTAGTCTGCCAATAGTCGGTGGTTACGATATGCATAATAAGCAATACATTGTTTCTATAGGTGGAGCTGAAGGTAAGGTTAAACCTGGTTTTGATCCTGAAACTGTTTCGTTTGATGAAGCGGTAAAAGGTTGGACAAGTAGATTTGATTATTTTCCAGATGCTATAGGTAGTTTAAGAAATAATTTATATACTTATTTTGAAGGTGAAATATGGCAGCATTATTCCACAAGCGTAAACAGAGCTCAGTTTTATAATACAACTCACACGTCTAGCGTTAATTTAGTGCTTAATCCCTCACCTTCGGTGGTTAAAAACTTTAACACTATTAACTACGAAGGTAGCAGCGGTTGGATTATGGAGTCACTAACAACTGATCAAGATGTAGCTTTACAAATATCAGAATATCAACTATCAACAACACTAGCTGACTTGCAAACGTCTTTATTTACTAACAATTTTAAAAGAAAAGAAAATAAATACTTTGCTAATTTATTAAACCTAACAGCCGTACAACAAGGTGAGGTTTTATTTGGACAAGCTGTGACAGGTGTTAAAGGTTTTACCTCTGAAGTAAAGTTTACTGTTCCAACAGCAAACCAGTCAGCGCAAAGAGAGTTATTCGCAGTTTCTAGCGAATTCAATAGATCGTCTTATTAATCAAATACAATTAAATGAAATTAACAGCAAGAAGACTAACAGAAGAAGACTATAGCACTATCGTAGAGTGGTGGAAGTCTTGGCCAGAATGGGAACCTTTGTCACAAGAAATGTTACCTGAAAACGGTACAGGTGGAATTATAATAGAAAAAGAAGGTGAACCTATAGTAGCAGGTTTTTTATACGGAACAAATTCAAAAATAGCTTGGATGGAATGGATTATATCAAATCCAAAATATAGAATTAAAAAAGACAGAGAGCAAGCTATATTATTATTAATAGATTCATTAGAGCAATGGGCTTATGATGGAGGTTTTAAATTAATACTTAGTATAGGTAGAAGCAAAAGTCTAATAGATAAACACAAGAAATTAGGGTACACGGTGGATGAAAATCCATCACATGAAATAATTAAAAAAATAAGATAATATGGCAGCAGTAGCAGCAATCGGAGCTGGAGTTTCCCTTATTGGAGGAGCAGTGTCAGCTAACCAGGCAAAAAAAGCAGGTCAAGGAGCTCGTAACGATGCTAATAGGGCTAGAGCAGAAATAGCAGCTATTAAAGCTGCCAGAGTTGATATAGTTAATCCTTATGCAAATCAAGTTAACCTATCTGGATTAGCTGAGAATTTGTCTGGTATGATGAATAATCCATTTTCTAGTTTAGGTGTAGCGACTCAAGCCGCGGAAATTAAAATGGAACAAGCTGATATAGCTTTAGCGAATACGTTAGACACAATAAAATCTACAGGCGCTGGTGCTGGTGGAGCAACCGCTTTAGCTCAAGCTGCTTTAGCAAGTAAAAAAGGTGTTGCCGCAGATATAGAAGCTCAAGAAGCTAAGAACGAACAACTAAGAGCACAAGGTGAAGCATCGCTTCAAGCTATGAAAGTTTCTGAAGAACAAAGACTACAAGGTATAGCAATATCAGAAGGTCAAAGATTACAAGCTGGTGAAGCCGCTGGTAAACAATTTACAATGCAAATGAAGGAAGCTAGATCTAACGCTGATCTAGGATACGAAGCTGGCAACTTAGCAAACGCTATGCAATCTCAATCTAACGCAGCTGCTGCGGAAGCAGGGGCATGGGGATCTGCTATATCAGGTGTAACAGGTATAGCTTCGTCTGCTTTACAAGCAGGTAATTAAAAATAACAACCAACTATGAGCGCATACGACAATCCTAAATTAATAAACGATAAATCAGCTTTAGCTTGGGCTGCAGCTGCACAGCAAGTCAGTCAAGCTGTAGTCACAGGTTATCAGAATTATGTAGATTTTAAAATTAAAAACGCTGAAACAGCTAAGAAAAAACAAGAGGTATTTGATTTAGCCTGGAATGAAGCTTCGTTAAAAGCTTACGAAAACGCTGACAAAACTTACGAAGAAGTTGAAGACGCTGGTTTAGAAAACTCTATAATAGATAAAGCTAAACAAATACAGGTTGAACTAATGGAAGGTGTTGGTAAACCTGGTGATGATGATTATAAAATGGGGTCTATAGAAGCTCAAACTATTTTAAAAACTAGAGGAGGTTTAACAAAAGAACAAAGAAAAGAATATAGTGATATAATTTCTGCAGCAAATAAAAATTTAAAAGACCTGCAGGACGATGCTGGTATAATATTATCAGATGTACAAGATGTAGAATTATATAAAGATGGACCAGGTCCAGGTCGTGAATCAAACTGGGAAGGTGGTAATTTTCAAGAACAACTAGGTACTCAATTAGCAGCTTTTGGTTTATCTAACATTTCAGCTGAAGGAACGACTATTGATAGCAAAGATTATAGAAGATTAAGTAACGGTGATAGAGTAGTAGAAGTTGTAACTACAGTTGCAAAAGGTTCTAAAATATTAAAAGATGGTTTTGGTGAAGGCGGTTGGTTAACACAGGCTAAAAACAAAGATGCCAACAATACATATAAAGTAAACGAAGACGGCAGTGTTACTTTTACATGGAAGAAAAACATGAAAAACTGGGACGGTCAATTGTTAAAAGCTACTGAACCAGCTACTGATGGAAATCAAACTTTAGTAGATGCTAACATACTAGATAAATCAAAAGGTGAAATAACAGCTAGTTTTAAAACAGCTTGGACGCCTGTTGGAGATACCATAGGTACAGATGCTGGTAAAGTTAGAACTTTAGTTGCGTCTGAATTTATAGACATGAAAGGCATAAACAAGTCTTTAGAAAAACAATTAGAGGGAAGATTAGCTGGTTTATACGCTTTACCACCAAGAGATAAAAAAGCTTACATGGAACAACGCTTAGAAATGGGTGATATTAATATTAACGAGTTTGTACAACTAACAGAAGAACAGCAAAAATCGTGGTTAAGGTTAGCTGAAATAAATAAAATACGAGAAGATGCCGGATTAACTAGCACGATGAATATTGACCAGTTAATGGCAAGTACAAATCCAGATACTAATAAAAAGTATACTCGTGAAGAAGCTGAAGACGAGGTAGGTGAAACACCTGGTTTTGGTTTTGTTAGAAGAGAATTAACAGACGACGATATAAAGCAACTAAATGAAAGAGGTCTTACTAATTACAAGGCTGGTGAATATGGTTACTTTAAAGAATCAGATCCATCTATGTCTTATGCACCTCAAGGCGATAGAGGACTGACGACCGCGCAGCAAACAGCCTTGTCTAATAAAAACGCTCAAGTAAATAGATTTGAAAATACAAATTTTAGAGGTGATATATTTAGCGCAGCCATGTCTGGTAGATTATCTAAACCACAAGCTGGTGATAGAAAAATAATGTCATCTGGAGATAATTGGAAACCAATGATATGGGTGAAGTCTAGTGCAGAAGGTGTAACAGGTGCAGGTGCTTGGGTGCCTTCAAGACACAATGGAAAAGCTTCATTTACTAACGACGAAAGAGTACAGTTAACAGATTACGTTGACTTATAATAAAAATAAATAAATATGTATGTAAACCCAGAAACGGGACAACGATACACATATGACGAGCTAGTGGGTCTAGCTGGTGGTGTAGAACTTGTTGATCAATATATAAGCCAAAATGGCCTAGCGGAACTAGGCGACGTTGAAGAAATAGAAACTGAAAAAATAGATTTTCAACAAGTCACTGTACCAAACGCGGGTGCAAGTGTAGTGACGGATATAGATCCAGCACCCGAGAATACGGAATTAGATTTGGAAAATATTTCTTTGGCTTCAGCCACAGATGTATTTGATGAAGATCCTTTTAAAGAATTAAAACAAGCTAAAGCTAATCTGGCTTATTTTAATAATGAGGTATTTGATCCTAACAATGCTAGAGCAGGTTTAGTACAAAGAAAAAAATTAGAAAAACTAGTTAAAGATGCTCAAACTAAAATAGAGCAAGGAGATATAAATTTAGAAATACCTGAGACTATAATAAGAAAAGGTAACGAAGAGGTTATGCTTGCTTTACAAAGTGAATTTTCAGGTATTGTTTTTGATGATAAATCTTATTTTTTAGATGACAAAATTACAGCTAATTTAGGTGGTAATAAAGTTACATTAGATTTAAATCCACTTACTGAGAAAGGTGAAAAAGAATTCTTTGAGAATTATAAGAAAATACAAGAATACGAAAAAACAATTAAAGCTAAAAACGCTTTTGAACAAGGAGCGTTTTCTAATATAATGAACGCTTTTGATAGCGGAGCTTTAAATGTTGAAGATGTTAATGATAATTTAAAGGACACTGCTTATACGTTTGAACCTGTAGAGCAAGAGGGCTTAGTAATAGGTTATGAATTAAAACAAAACGGGCAAGTAGTAGCTAGTGACATATTTAATCAAGAAATAGAAAGTCCAGTAAGAACAGGTAATACGGATAGTATAGAAAACTATATAGCTGAAAACTTTACTAAAGAAGATTTATCTAAGTCAATGGCTAACATGTATCCTTTGTTATCTACCCATTTAAAAACTTTAGATCTTGAAGAGACAAAACGTATTGATGCTGTAAAAAGCAAACCAGATGAAGAGCTTTTTGATTATGATGTTTTATCTGGACAGTTTTCTAAGCTTGCGGATATATTAAAAAACAAAGAGTATTTTACAGAAGCAGAACAAAAAGCCATAGACTATATGCTTAAGTTTTCTGCTAACCCCGAAGGAAGAGGTGAGTATGTAGATTCTGGAAGTATGTTAACAGAAGACGAGTTGGTAATGCTTACGCCTGAAGAGCAATTAAATTATGTACGTAATCTAGATTTTTTAGATACTATGCAGTTTGCTGACGAGGGGGTTAGAATTGATAATGCTGCTTTAAAAGAAAAACTTTTAAATAACAACTTGTGGTCTAACGCTATAGACTACTCTGTTAAAACACAAAGAGAAGGGGCAATTGCTAAAGCAAAACAAACAGCTGCTGAATCTGTTATGTATAATTATGACAGGAGAGAAAGAGAGTTGGTTAGAATAGGCTTGCTTGTGCAAAATGCTGGATATGACGTTATAAGAGATGAGATTAAAAGCGAAGCAAGAATAATTCAAAACTATAATGATACTACAAGTTCTATTATAGAAGGTGAAATACAGTTAATAGCTAATAGTTTAAAAGATATACCAGCTAAAATAGCTTATACTAAAACGGATGGTATTGTAGATAATACTTTGTTTTTTAATCTAGAAGCTACAGAAGAATTAACAGAAGAACAACAGCAGTTATATGACGAGGCTAACGCGCGCTTAATAACTTTACAGAATACTTTAGGAAGATTAGAATCTGACTACAAAAAAAACAGTAGTAAACTATGTTAATCATGTTGCTGAAGCTGCTCAATTTAGAGAAGGCACTGATGTTGTTGTTGGCAAAGACGAAGAAGGTAAGGATATAAAAAGAAACATACTAAGTGAATTTGGTAGTGTTTTTAAAGAATATGAAATAGGTAGTTTAGTTGCTAAAGACTTTACAGACGCTAGTTATAATATAGCTCTAGCTTTACCTACCTTGTTTAATTCTGAATGGGCTATTAACGAGCAAAAAGCTTTACAAAGAAAAGAAGAGTATTATAAATCATCAGCAGCATACGACGACGCGTTTGGTGAAGGTGAATTTGGTTTATATTCTTTAAGAACTTTATTTCAACAAGCGCCTAACATTATACTGGCTATAGGTACTGGATCTGCGGGTAATGCTTTAAAGCTTAGCGATGGTTTAGTTAAAACATCTATAGCATCTACATTTGGTGTAACTTCTGGTACAGACATGTATAGAAATCTTAGCGTTCAAGCTGATCTTTTAGACATGGCAAACAAGCAAGTTGAAACTCTTAACAACTTATGGGAGGCTGGTAGAATAGATCAATTTGATTATTCTCAAGGATTACTTGATGCAGAGAAAACTATAGCAATGGGTGAAATGACACCATTTCAAATAGGCGCTGCTTCAGTTGCTACAGGTATAATAGAAGGTGGTGTTACTAGATATATAGGTTCTGCTAATAACACTTTTAAGTTTTTAAAAGACGTTAAAGGACAAGGGCAACTTAATATATACAATCTATTTAACAAACCAAGTTTAAATGCTTGGGGTAGTTTTGCAATAGAAGGTGGTAAAAGAATTGGTGGCGAGCTTGCTGAAGAAAACCTTATATATGGTGGAACACAAGGTATATCTGAATCTTTAATACTACAAAGAGATGCTGACTGGTCTCAGTTTGATGATACTACTTTAGCTACTCTTATAACAGCTGGGTTTGCAAACACATCTGGAATAGCTACATCAGCTATAACTCAAATGTCAGCTACTAAAAAGTTTAGAGAAAAAATAAACAAAGCTACGTCTGAGATACAAGAAATGGTTAACCTAATGAATGGTCCAGGTGTTAGTCAAAATCAAAGAAAAACATTTACTGCAGCTATAAAACAAAAGCTTATAGATATAGGCGCTGAGCAAACAGCGTTGGGTGTAGATGTAATTGCTTTAGGTTCTGAAAATGTAGTTGACTTAGTAGGTTTAAATGTATTAAAAAATAATTTACTTAGCGAAGCTGGTGTTACTCCTGATATGGACTCTAACCAGACTCAGAATCAAATTGATAACTACAAGAAAGAAAAACTAACTACTACTGAAGCAGATAGATTTGATCAAAACTTAAACAGCTTAGATACAAATATAAACTCTATAAAAGAAGGTAATAAAAACTATGATAATGTAGAAACGTTACTAGGTGATGCAGGTAAAAAAGCTAGACTAAACTTAGACGAAAATACTCCTAACTGGAACGGTAAACTAGACAAGAGACAAGAGCTAGCACAGGTTGTAGAGGAAATACATAGAATGGAAACTGAGTCTTATGTTAATAAGGCTAAAGAAGATACTGAAATACAGAAAGAATGGGAGCAGCTAAAAGACAACGCAGCTTCTAAGTATGAAGGCGATAAAAGAAAAAAAGAATATAAAGAAAAAATAAACGCTTTACAAGATGCTTTCTATGCTCAAAGTGGTAGAGCTTTATTTGATCAAGATACTAGAGTGGTAACTGTTTCTAGTGATATAGATTTTAAGGCAGATCAATTAATGTCTAATGAAAATATAGGAGCTTTAAAAATTGTTGAAATACCTAACATAGAAGATCAAATAAGTTACTTATATACTCTAGCTGAAAACGGCAAAATAAACCCTAAAGACATAAGTCTTTTTACAGATAAGTTAAAGCAAGGTGGAAATGGTTTTATTGTAGACAATGAATATATCACAATAAATAGACAGGCTGCAGAGCAAGCTATGGAAAACGGAGACATCAGAGCTGGTGTGGTTGTTTACCATGAGATTAGTCACGCTATAGATGAATCTTATTTTGACACTAAAGAAGAGTTTAATAAATACACAGATAACTTATATAAAGCTACATCGACTAGTGAAAACCCTATATTAAGATCTTTAAACAAAAAGGTTGAAAACGCTTTGTTAAGTAACGAAGAGTATTCAAATGATGCTAGAAATGATAAAGGTGAATTACTACCTTTTAACGAAAGAGGTGATACGTTTAAAATAGAGTATGCTGCAGAAATGCAATCACTTAGTTATGCTTTAGAAAAAGAATTAAACTTAGAAGACACGTATGGTACTCAAAACATACTAAGCAAATTAGCTAATAGAGCCGGCTTTGGATTAAAGGTGAATACACCTGAAAAAGCTTTAAGTTATTTAATAGGAAATAACGCAGCTTTTAGAAAAGGTGAATTTACTTCTCAAGTTAGAGCAAAGATAGGTAAAGAAGGTATTAAACCCGGACGAGGCGTTAGTGACTCTAAACAAATAGCTGATAGAATAAATATTAAATTTGAAGGTAAAGAAAACTTTAAACCTATTATACCTAAAGACGTAGAAACTATGGTGAACAAAGTTTCTAATAGAGCTTGGACTAGATTTGGTAGTGGAGTGCCACTTAATATAAGAGAAGTTCATTATACCAGAAGAACATACTTAGACCACGCAAAAAGTAAACTTCGTGAAATAGCATTAAAATGGGATCCAGATTTAGGAACTTTTAATAGCTTCATGGCTAATAGAGGTATGCAAAGAGCTAACGCTTTTGCAAACGAACTAGGTGTTCCAAAAGGAAAAGCTAACGTTAGAATAGGTGAAGATAATGCCGCTGAAAACGTACGGTCAACAGATAATACGGAAACTTTAAACAGAAGAGCTGAGGTAGAAGCTAAAGAGGTGAAACCTACTTTAAAAGAAAAAATAAAGTTTTCAAACCAAACAGAGGTAGAAAACAAATTAGAAGAAAAGCTAGGTAAAGAAATTAGATATAAATTGCCTAAGTACAACGCCGACACTACTACAAAACAAAAAACTGATTTTGTAAATGAGTTAGGAAAAGGAATGCAAGGATCTTTTAAAATTGTTATAGATGCAATGGGCGCTAGAAATAAAACCATAAATCTATACGAGCAATTCTTAAATGAAAATTACGCTACATTACTAGGACCAAATGGTCTTACAACCACGTATTTAGCAAAAGCTTTTCCTTTAGCTGTAGAGAAATACGTTAACGGTTTAGGCTGGGTTAAATATGATAAGTGGAAAGGTAGAACAAAAGGTAGTAAAGATGGTCAAATAGATTTCTATAGATCCACTGAGCTAGGACCTATGGCTGGTAGTACCGCTGGTAATCAAAAAATACGAAGAGTAAAAGATGTTAAAAATGCTATACCTTTAGCTAAATTTAAATCTAAATATATTAAACTTGATAATGGTAAATTAAAAATACCTCAAATGCCTACAGAAGCTTTAGCTAAGCAAATAGCTCAAGAGGTAGGATTAGACATGTTTAATGAGCAGATACAAAATCCTAATAGTGAAATAAGAAGAGACTTTATAGAACGTCAAGAGTTTTTTGGAGCTGATATATTAGATAACTATGTAGAGCAATTAATGTATGATGTTTCTAGACCTAGCGTTAAAGATCAATTAGCTTTGTTTACTGACGGCGAGAGAACAGACTGGCTTAACAATAGAACTAGGTTTTATGACGAAGTTAAAAGATTAAACTTACAAGAGTTAACTTCTACGCAGATTAAAACAAAATTAAAAAACGCACACAAAGCTGTTTATGGTGATAGGTTTACAAATGAACAACACATAGGTGTAGCAAATCAATTTGGTAATTTACTTGTACCACAAAGAAAAACAGGTGCATTAGAAACAGAGCAAGAATGGTTTGATTATTTAGAAACTGTAATAACAAATGTTGATAATGTAGAAAACGTTATAGCTTATACTAAAGCAGATCAATCTGTAGCAAATTCATTAAGAGACCCTAGTACAATGGTAGAGGCTAGAGAGTTTGTAGAAAAAACCTTATACCCTGCGTTAGTTAAAAAATATGGAAAACCTAAAGCTTTAGACTTAATGGTTGCTTTTACCCCAGCTTCTTTTAGTAATGGAACTACTATATTTGGAGACTTTATAGCTACAAAAAACAACGAACTAATAGGTGGTCAAAGACCTAATAAAACACCTAGAGCTGGTATATTTGGAAACATCACTGATATCACTAGGCTAATACAAAGAATAGATCCAGCTGTTGTTAGCATTGATAAAAAAGTTATAAAGTTTAATGATGGAAGACCTGATAGAAAAATAGATATAAATACCGGCGCTGATGTTCAAATGCAATATCTAAACGGTAAGTTCGAAAATAGTCAAGCGCTTAAAGATAAAAACAAAGTAGATGCTGATTTAGCTTGGAATTTCTTTATAGAGTTTATGACGTCTTTAAAAAAATCTGGTTTAAACAATAACACAGTAGCTTTATTAATGGGCGTTATGAATGGTAGTAACAATAGCGCTCTTAGATTAGCTGCTCCTGTTTGGGGTAGATCTACTAAAATGCCATATGATACTCTTAAGATACCTATGGTAAGAGATGGTAAGTTAGTAAAAAAACCTAATGGTGAACAAAAGTATGAACCAGCTTATAGATATGAGCATGCTATACCCGCTAGAGCTGTTTTGTTTTTTGCGTATGAATCTATATTCAACGGTAACAAAGAAATTGATCTAGACTTACTTAAAGATGATTACAGGGTTACTATCATTCCTGTTAAAGAAATGGATGACGTTCTAGGTAATACGGGTTTTACACAGTCAATGCTTATAGGTTATCAACCGGGTAAACAAGAGTGGTGGAAAAGATATTATAACATATTTACAAAAGGTAAAATGCCTTTTGGTTTACAGTCTTATGAAACTGGAGATATTGTAGGGCAAGAGTTTGAAGACTTTTATAACTCAACTAACGGAACAACTGGTGTTGCTTTAAATGCTCAGCAAGTTATTGATAAAAATAACAATACTGATGTAGCAATGGAAAAAGCTAGGTTAAGTCTTAAGGATTCTAAGAAAATAAAAAAGATTAGAATATTTGATTTTGACGACACGCTAGCTCAGTCTAAAAGTATGGTTATAGTTAACATGCCAGACGGTAGCAGCACTAGAATAAATGCTACTGAATTTGCTACAGATGCTGCTAGGTTAGAAAGCGAAGGAGCTAATTTTGATTTTGCAGAGTTTAGTAAAGTAGTTGAAGGTAAAAAAGGACCTTTGTTTGAAGTTGCTAAAAAAATAGCAGATACAAGAGGTTCAGAAGATTTATTTGTATTAACAGCTAGACCTCAAGATGCTGCTGGACCTATACAAGAATTTTTAGCTTCGGTAGGTTTAAATATACCTTTGCAAAACATTACAGGTTTAGCTGACGGTAAAGCTCAAGCTAAAGCTGATTGGGTTATAAATAAATTCGCGGAAGGTTATAATGATTTTTACTTTACTGATGATGCTACTAAAAATGTTAAAGCAGTTAAAGATGCTTTAGACGTGTTAGACGTTAAGTCTAGAGTGCAAATAGCTAGAGTTAAGTTTCAAAAAGATTTAGACTTTGAGTTTAATAAAATGATTGAACGAAACAAAGGCGTTAAAGCAGAGGCTAGATATTCTCAAGTTGTAGCTCAAAGGTTAGGTAAAAATAAGAAAAGATTTAATTTGTTTTTACCTCCATCAGCAGAAGACTTTAAAGGTTTGACATCTTACATGTTTGCTGGTAAAGGTAAGCAAGGTGAAATAGATCAAGACTTTTTCGACAAAGCCTTAATAAGACCTTACACTTCAGCTGTTGCGGCTATAGAGACTGCTAAGCAAAGAGTGTCTAATGATTATAGAAACTTAATGGCTAACTTCCCTGAGATTAAAAAAGTATTAAGAGGTAAAATACCGGGTGAACAGTTTACTTATGATGAAGCTGTTAGAGTTTATTTATGGGATCAAGCTGATTTTGAAATACCAGGTATATCTAATAGAGATAGAAACATGCTAACTAAAATAGTAAGAGAAAATCCTAACTTACAATCATTTGCTGATGGAGTTCTTTTGATTACTAAAAAAGATACTTACGTTGAACCTCCTACTTATTGGCAAGGCCAAACAATACTTGGTGATTTAAATACTATAACAACAAAAGTAAATAGAGCAGAGTATCTATCTGAGTTCAATGAGAATGTAGATATAATATTTAGCGAACAAAACTTGACTAAAATAGAAGCCGTATATGGTTCTAGAGTTAGAGAGTCTTTAGAGAATATTATATGGAGAATGAAAAATGGAACTAATAGACCAAAAGGTAGTGACAGGCAAGTAAACGCTTGGATGAATTGGTTAAATAGGTCTATAGGTGCTATAATGTTTTTTAACAGAAGATCGGCTTTGCTTCAGTTAATATCTAGTGTTAACTTCATAAACTGGTCTGATAATAATCCTTTTATGGCTGGTAAAGCTTTTGCAAACCAAAATCAATACTGGTCTGATGTAGTGATGTTATTTAATTCTGATAAATTAAAACAACGTAGAGCTGGTTTAAAAGGTGATATTAATGAAGCTGAAATTGCAGCTGCAGTTAAAGGTTCTAAAAACAAAATGAGTACCTTTATAAGTATATTACTAAGAAACGGTTTTGTATTTACTCAAGTAGCAGATAGTGTAGCTATAGCAACTGGTGGTGCGACGTTTTATAGAAACAGAATTAATACGTATAAAAAACAAGGGCTAAGTCAAACAGAAGCAGAGACTAAAGCGTTTGAAGATTTTTCTAGAACATCTGAAGAGTCTCAACAATCGGCAGATCCTTCTATGATATCGCAACAACAAGCTGGTATGCTAGGTAGGTTTTTACTTAACTTCCAGAACACACCTATGCAGTATACAAGGTTAATGAAAAAAGCTGGACTTGATTTAGTAAACGGTAGAGGTGATGCTAAAACTAATATATCGAAAATAGTTTACTATGGTATGGTTCAGAATTTAATATTCTCAACATTACAAAATGCATTGTTTGCTATGATACCTGGGTTTGACGAACCAGACGATGAGTTAACCGAAGAAGAGCAGTTAGAAAAATACGGAAAGATATTAAGCAAAAAGCAAGATAGAATAATAAATGGCATGATGGATACTATACTAAGAGGTTCTGGTGTAGGTGGAGCTGTTATATCTACAATTAAAAATGCTATAAATAGATATAACTTTGAAGAAAAGAAAGGGTTTACAGCTGATCATACATATACAGTATTAGAGCTTGCGAATTTATCTCCAGCATTAGGATCTAAATTAAGAAAAATATATTCTGCTATACAAACAAAAAAGTTTGAAAAAGATGTTATAGCTGAAAAAGGATTTAGCGTTACGATAGATGGTAGATTTCAATTAAGCCCTTCTTATCAAGTTGTTGGTAGCGTAGTTTCTGGAGCTGCTAATATACCAATGGATAGAATAGTAGCTGAAATAAACGCTATCACAGAAGCTTTTGATAATAGAAATACTATATACCAAAGAGTAGCTTTAGCTTTAGGATTCAGAACATGGGATGTTAATTCTAAAATAGAAGAATTTGATTTAATAAAAGCAGATGCTAAAGTTCGTAGAAAAGAAGAAGGTAAAATAAAAGCTAAAGAAACTAGAAAAAGAAAAGCTGAAGAAAAAGCAAGACTTAAAAAACTAGAAGAAGAAAGATATAATAACATGAGTGATTCTCAAAAGTTAGAATATGATCTTCAAAAAGACAAAGAGTTTCAGGAAAAAGTAGATAGTGCTATAGAAAAAGCCATGGAAAAACTAGATAAACTTTATAACGAATGAGAACAATAAATAAAATAATAGTACATTGCTCGGCCACTCAAGAAGGTAGAGATTTAGATGCTGCAGAGATAAACAAGTGGCATTTAAAAAGAGGCTGGAATGGTATAGGTTATCACTACGTAGTTTTATTAGATGGTGTTATAGAGTATGGTCGTAGTATATATAAACAAGGAGCTCACGTTAAAGGTGAAAATGAAGGTTCTATAGGAATTTGTTACATTGGAGGCGTCGAATCAAAACGGGGCTCTAATGGCAAGTGGATTTCTAAAGATACTAGAACACCAGAACAAAAAGAAAGTTTACTACTGTTGTTAAAAACATTAAAGAAGATGCATCCAGAAGCTACAATACATGGACACAACGAGTTTGCGGCTAAAAGCTGCCCATGCTTTGATGCTAAAAAAGAATATTGTAATATATAAAAAATAAAAAATGGCTTACAAAGTAAAAGGACCTGCTATAAAAGAAAAAGCTTATGAAAAGCAGAACAGAAAAATGCGTAAAGATTACACAGCTGAAACTGGTAAGAAGCTAGGCTCAAGACAAACATCTGGAACTGGCAAGCGCAGAGTTTCTTTTGCGTGTAGATTTGCTGGTATGGCGGGTGCTATGAAAGATGCTAAAGGAGAACCAACTAAAAAAGCAATGGCTTTAAAAAAATGGGGATTTGGTAGTGTTGCAGCTGCTAGAAATTTCTGTAACAAACATAAAGAAAAATAAAGAAAAATGAGAGACAAAATTAGAGGAATAAAAGGTTTTCATATGGGCGCAGCTAATCCTACACCTTTAGATAAACTGAGAAGAGAAGATGCGCCTAGAGGCAGTCAAGCTACTATATCCGCACCTACACCTGAAGATAGTGCTTGGCAACAATTTAAAACTTTTGTTAGTAATCCGTTTGATGGTGCTAGAGCTTTAGTAAACACCGCGAGAGGAGAAATAAGAGAAACATTTGGCTTAAGTGATCAAGGTGATCAAGATGGGGTTTATGGTAGTCTTACTAATTTAAGAAGAGCTAATGAATCAGAAGACCAACAAACTCAAAAAGCTTTAAAAAGAGGAAGCGCCTTTAATTCTGCTTCTTCTATGTTGCCAGCTGCTTTAACAGCTCAAACAGTTTCTGATGCTGTTAGTGGTGATTTTCTTTCGATAGCTACTAAAAAAACTTAATAAAATACCTGGCGTAAAAGAAGTAATTAAAAATCCAAAAGTGGCTAAAAAAATAGCTAAGACCGCTTATAACACCTTAAAAACAAATAAAAACGTATTTAGTAATAACTAATGGATATACAACAATTTAAACTCTACTTAATTAACGGATCAACCCTAGGTGTGACAACATTTACAAAAATAGAAATGGGATTAAAAATAGTTCTTTTATTAGTTACTATAGGTTATACTATATCAAAATGGATAGAAATTAATAACAAAAAAAATAAATAAATTATGGGAAAATTATTAGTAAAATTAGGATTGTGGATACAGGCTTTTTGGTTGAAGCTAATGTGTAAGTGGAATTGGTTGATATCTAAATTAATTGTAGATGTTAAAGATTGTCCAGTAGCAAAGTGCGTTTGTAAGAAATAAATATGAAAAGTATAGACCGTTTAAGAGGAGCAGCTAAAAGAGGCGCGGCTAATAAGTATAGTAACTTTGGACAAGCTATTCAAAGCGCTGTTAGCGCCATGCCAGGAATGCTACCAACTCCTTTCGCTGGTGAAATTCCATTTTCTACAGAGATATCTATAGAAGATAGACAAAAGCTTAATGATAAAGCAGACATACAAGTTGGAATAAATAACATAGAAGATGTTATGAAAAACGAAGACAACTACAGAAAAAGTGGTAAACTAAAAGGTAAGGCTAGAAGAGAAATTAGAAAAAATCAAAGAGAAATAAAGCCAAAAAGGGAAGAATATAGAGAAAAATATAATGAATAAGGAACAAAGATAACTGGGCGTACCATACCCAAAAGTTCCTGTAACCAGAAAGGGGTCCACATTATGTGAACCCCTTTTTTGATTATAATAACTAATGGTTATAACTTTTAGTCTTTATCCGTCACAGGCAATACAATCTTCATTCATAGCTTGCTGTGCTATATCACCACGCAAGACAGATTCTGTTCTTGTATAATATAAAGTTTTAATACCTTTTTTCCATGCTTCAAAATGAACTTTATTAATCCACTTTGGTGTGGCAACACTTGGAAAAGCGAGATTCAAACTAACCGACTGATCTATGTACCGCTGGCGTATGCCAGCTTGATTCACTAGTTCTAGTTGGTTTATTTCTTTAAAGGTTTTAAACACTTCTTTAGCTGGTATATCGTGAGCCATCGTTATGTCATCAAGCTCTTTAATATCTTGTACGCTACCGCCGTCAGCAAGTATCTTATCCCATATTTCATTTGTATTTAACTTATGCTTTCTTAAAAGTTTTAATAACGTAGGGTTCTTCCTAATGAACGTACCCTTCGCGCTTTGTTCAGTGAAAACATTAGCGGCCCAAGGCTCAATGCCAGGACTAACGTTACCGCTAAGCTTACTATTAGACACAGTAGGAGCAACAGCGCGCAAATGGGTGTTACGATAGCCAGTGCCAGCACACCAAAGAGGTTCGCCGTAAATTTCCGCAAGGTCCATAGATGCTCGTTCGCTTTCGATCTTAATTTGCGAAAATATTTTCCTAGTTTCAAATTGAGCAAGTAAACCCTCAAAAGGAATTCCCTTTTCTTGGAGATACGTGTGCCATCCGAGTACACCCAATCCAAGTGCTCGTCCCTTTGAAGCAGAACGAACGGCATTTTCAAAACCTCTAAGTCCTTTGGCTCTTTGAATAAATTCCTCCATAACGCCGTCAAGAAACCACGTGGCGTCGTATATAAGATTAGTACCTTTCCATTCTTCATATTTAGCTAAATTTAATGATGATAAGCAACAAACAAAACTATGACTCTCATCTGTGTGTAATGTAATCTCGCTACAGATATTTGTCATATGTACTTTTAGTCCGTTGTCTTTGTATGCTTTTGGATTTGCTTTATTAGTATTTCCTTTAAACAGTATATACGGTTCTCCAGTTGCTTTTCGCTTTCTAAGTAGTTTACTCCATCTAGACCTTGCATCTGCATCTCCTTGTTCAAGTTTACGCATAAACTTATCACCCACAATTGCACATTGATGTAAGTTAAGTGACTGTCTGTTGACATCCCCTTTAGGTTCTCTAATTTCAAGCCATTCCCCAAAGTCTTCGTGATCGATGTTGATATTAACTGAAGCAGCTCCTCGTCTAACTGATCCTTGATTTGTGGCAAGTATTGTTGAGTCATATATTTTGCAAAAGGGTACGACTCCATCTGATGTTCCATTTCCTGTAATTTTAGCGCCGGCGGGTCTTATTTGATTAATACCGATACCAACTCCACCGCCGTGCTTAGCGAGTAGCATCATCTCTAAATTTTTTTGTCCTATATCTTGGATTGAATCAGCAACGTCAATACCGAAACAGCTAATAGGCAAGCCGCGATCAGTCCCAGTATTTGAGAGTACAGGACTAGCAAGACACAACCAACCGTTCCAAATATAATTAAAAAACGTTTCTGCCATTTCTGGTTTATATAATCGTCTAGCCACAGTTTTAGCAACACGCATGTAAGCATCACGTGGCGTTTCATCTTGTAATAAGTATCCACCAGATATTGTTTTTTTGTAGACGTCTGTGTTTCCCCATGTTGGGTAGTCTTCTCCTTTGATCCATTCATTGTTCCACATTATGAAAAATATAATATTATGTAGGCAATTGCTACGTTTAAATTTACGAAAACTAAGTTCCATTGTTTTGCCACAAATACTTGAGGTATTGAAATAATACCCGCTATAATATAAGTGATCATACCTCTTTCATCAGGTAATAAATGAGGACTGGTCATCATAAACGCAGTACCCATATACCCTAATCTATTAGCTAATCTTTCAGTCGGACTTAATTTCCTCTGCTTTACTAGATTTCTCAACCACATCTTTTTTAAGTTCTTCGATTGCTTTTTCATATCCAGGCATTTTTTTAATTGTTTCTAATGTTCCTATCGCTAGGTCTTTTACTTGTGTTATTTCATTAAGAAGATGCTGTGTCACCCTTACAACCGCATCCATCTTGTTTTTCATTTCTATTAGTTTTGATTCCTTCATGTGATCTTGCTATTTTATTTTTTAATACAAATTGGTTTTTTGCTTTTTTAAAATCATGGAAAGCCACTTGTCTGGGTCCTGTTAATTTTTTTAATTTATAAAACATAACTAACACCTCTCTGCTTTCTTTAAATTCATTAGGATATTTGCTATGAAAATAATTACAAGGATAAGATATTAGTCTATTTTGTTTATGTCCTATAACAGACTTTAAGTCCCATTTAGATGTATCATTAGCATCAGATGTTAAAAGCTTATTAAAGTCGTCCTTAGAACCTCCTGGATATGTATCTCCAAGATCTTTGTGAGACCAAAAAGCAGTACCATTTAGTTCTTTGGTTTTATTTTCAGACAAATAAAGAACTATAGCTTTTTCAGGCTGCTGTCCTTCTATTATAGTATCATTATGTATACGCCAATCACTGTCTTGCCCTTCTTTAGCTTGTCTAAAAAAGCATAGTATATTTTCAACTTGTCTATTTTCTATATATGATATTTTATTTACCATATAATCAACTAAAAGACTATGAGGTTCTTTTACCCAAAAAGATTTACCAGGAGTTTTTACCTCCTGATAATCTCTAGTATCTAACAACAAAGCGTCTAAAAGTTCTTTTTCTAAAAAATTATCTTCTATATAAATCATCTATATCTTCTTGTGTTATATTTATAAAACTACCAGATGTCCTCGAAGTCTTCACCTTCGCCAGCTTTTGAATAATCTGTCGGCCTAATTGCGAAAAAATCAGTATGAGTGACCCCGCCGGTAAGATGATAGAACCAATCAAGATTAGTTGCTGCTTTCTTGTCATATGAGAAATACGATCCAAGATCAATATAACCCAGTTCAATAAGTTTTTCATTTGTTCTTTTTCTTATAAATTGTTTTAAGTCATAAGCTTTAATGCCTTCAATATCGCCCATCTCAAACATTTTATCTATATACTTTTCTTCTAAATTAACCATAGCTTCTGCCGCTGTAATAACATCTGATCTACAATCAGCTAATAAAAACGTATCTTCTTCACACATGTGCCTAAATAATTGACAACCCATTTTACTATGCAATGATTCGTCTCTTACAGACCATTTCATTTGTTGCCCGATACCTTTAAGTAAATTTCGAAGCTGAAAACTATAAAGCACTGCAAAAGCGCTATACAAACTAACTCCTTCAGCGAAGGCTGAAAATACAGCCAAGCTTTTCGCAATACCAGTAGTATCATTACCGTCGTAAGCAACCAGATTATCAAATCTTTCAGCCGTTGCTGGTTCATGAAGAAATGCTTCATAGTCTTCTAGTTTTAAAGTTTCATTTAAATAACTATATGCTACAGCATGCACGGTCTCTTGTGATCCGAACATCATAGCCATTTGTCTTATCTCGTGTTTAGGAAACCACGATACAACCTTCTGGGTCCAATAGTCTGAAACAGCGCATTCGGTCTGCGCGAATCCAAGAAGTATGTTCCCAACAAGGTTTTTTTCTTTTTCATTAAGTTTTTCATTCCAATCTTTTATATCGCTCTGCATTGATATTTCAGTATGTAACCAAAATGCTTGTGCTTGTTTCAACCAGCCTTCAGTATAATACTCAGGATAATCAAACGGCTTGTACGCTATGCGCTCATCAAATAATCCCATTACTTATATATTTCTAAAGCTATATCAATAAAAGGTATGTACATAACGTGTGTGTCTTGTTTTTCTTCATTATAAGATCTTATTCCAAATAATATACCTGGGTAAAACCCAACCGATAAACTCCAATTTTTTATTTCTTTATCCATAACATTTTATTCCATGTTTATTTTGCATCTCTACAAGCTCTTTGTAGATAACTTTATTCCTGTTTTCAAAACTCCATTTCCACCACGTATCTATTTTACGTTCAGCGTATTTCTGTCTTGCAATTACTTTCGCGAGGTTAGGATTAACCTTATTGTTTCGTCGCATTCTTTTTGATTTTGTGGTTTGTATAATGTAAAAGGACCTATTTTACTTTCTGACATTAGCTTTTTAAACATTTTCCATCTAAGTGGAAATGATTCATTTGCACGACCTTTAGTTTCTATTATAAAACCTTTACCTACAAAATCAGGAGTATATTTAATATTAAGGATTTTTTTATTTCCTCTATTTTTATAATCTCCTTTACCATTTCCACAACGCTCAAACGATTCAAATGGAAAATCAAATGCTTCTTGAAGTTCAAATGTTTCTCCTTCATACAGAGCTTTGATCTTTGCTTTTTTTAAAGCCATATACATATATCGCTCAAGGCCAGAGGCAAAGTTGATACCATCATATGATATCTTCCTTGCTTGTACTGGACCTTTTTTTCTTTTATAAGATTTCTTCTTCATTTACTTGTATTTGGTTTATCATTGCTTCTTCGATCTCGTCTTGTAAGCAATGACGTGCTGATTCTAGATACAATATTGCATCCATTAATTCTTCTTGAACATCAACTATAAACCTTGACAAGTCTTTCTTTTGACCTTCAATTTCTTGCATCATCGTAGCTCCATATTTCTTTTGACCTATTAAGCTACGTTCGTCCATCTTCCTTAGTACATTTTGTACTACCTTATCTTGTGTTTTAATTTGCATCTTTTACAAAAGTTCCGTTAATCATTTTACCAGTTCTTGCTGATATTTCAGTGTAAGCAGAATCAATACAGTCTTCAATAGACATACCTTCTAGTTCAGCCAAATTAGTTAATACAACAACCATATCACCTACAGCATCTTGTATTTCCTCTTTATCATTTTGTAATAAAGCTTTAGCTAATTCACCAGCTTCTTCCATTAGTTTTACGTATTGTGTATGTGAGTTACCTCCATCATATATACCTCTGACTAATGCCCAGTTTCTAATAAGATCGAATCTTTCACAGTCTAGATCATTAGATATACATTTATTAGGGTTATGTTTATTATTAAAATAAGCCTCATAAAAAGCTTTGTTATATATGTAAGATCTATCTGCATTAAACATGGATGTTTTTACATTTTGCATGATCCATCTGATGTTCTCTTTTGTTATTTCAAACTGGCCGAACTCTGTTTTCCACGTTAAACCAATGTTGTCCTGTAGTCTGCCTTTTAGTTTATTGACAGGAACAGGGAATGTTGAGGTTTGTTCTGTAGCGTTTATCTTCATTTTATTAAATAATTTTTTATATAGTTTTCTATCTTTCTTATAGCCATAAGACTGTTGAAGCTCTATTTCGCGGTCTGATATATAATCTATATCGTCTGACTGCTCAAGAACTTCATACTCATTCTCCTTGTATCCTTGTACAAGGGTTACCCTGTTATTAAGATTACGTGTAACACCGATCTTTTTACCTGGTATGTGGTATAAATAATACATATTTTTTTTAAAGTTTATCGTTATATAAGTGCATATTATGTGCGTGATGGTAATACCAACCGACGTCAATAGACAGTCTGTCTGCAATCATTTTTTGTAACGATGAAAATTGATACTGATCATTACAGAAACCGTACCAGATGTCATTAGAACGCATATAGACTGACATACAAAGCTTTTTGTTTATGATTGTAAACTGAATCGCATAAGTACAAGGAGTGTCTTTCTTATATTTATCAAATTCTTTAGCATCGTATATACTAATCGCTGCATGTCTAGTATCTGGATTATCTCTAAGCTTAGCAACAACATAATCTATTTGATTATTACGCTGCCATTGATAACCGTAATTGCTATTAACATTTCCGTTACTATCTGCCATGCGTTCCCATATAGGAGGTATTTTACCATACAATTGACCTAACTTAATTATGTTAGGATCACCAGACAAATACCATTGCCACTCGGCTTCAGCATATTCTAAACTCCAATTACGTTGCTTGTTTATTATGTGGTTGTCCATAGGATTTTCTATGTAAAAGCCGCAGTTAAATAAAGCTTTAGTATCATCAAAGTCTACACCTAAAGCTATAGCATCATGTAACAATGCTTCGTATGCTTCATTTGCGTTATTATATCTTTTGTTCATATTTATTATAGTAGTATTTATAAAATTCATATAATTTAATCCATACGGTTGTTGGGCCATATGCTTCTGGTGATCTATTTACCTTGCCACCATTGTTGATCTCTATATACCAGCTCCCGTTCCCAGTCGCGAATGGGGATATAAATATCTTGTTCCTTATACACCAAATATACGCCTTCATGTCCTCCGAGGACTGCGTATATTGACCCATCGTGTTCTTTTGTTTTTTCGCTGGCATCTATTCCCATGGCATTGGTTCGTTGTTAATACCTATTGGTTCATGAGGTATAAAACAACCCGATTTTGGTTCCCATTTAAAATGAGCTTCAGCACCGTTTTCGCCAAGGTTTTGAAACTTAACTTTAAGTACTTTAGCTTTAACAGTTCTAGCTTCATAATCTCTATGAACTAATATACCGTGATAACTAGCATCGTACCATTCACCACCACCTTTAATGCTATACATTGTAGGCTCTTCCATTTTGCCATCTTTATCTTTGTACATTTTAGTTGGGTGAGCAACAACAAACACTAACACGTCAAACTTCTTAGCAAATACTTCTATTTTAGTTAGGTATTCCATAGTATACCTATTGACATCTTCAGTCTTACAGTCTATGTCTCTAACTTTATTAAAAGGATCAATAACTAAACATTTAATACCTTTACGTTTAACAAGCTCAGCACCTTTGCGTAGTACTGATTCAAGCGTGTAACGTTCCATATCAATGTGGAAGTAGTTAGTATTGCAATGATCTGCTATTTGATTCCATTTGTCTCCATGTATATCAGCTGCTGATGGCATACCTTCCCAGGTTTTACGCATTAACTTGTGAGCATGTAGATACGTTGGCGCATTCTCTGGCGATGCAAAAGCCGTTTTCCAACCGTAGTTACGATTATATCCGACAACCATTTGATCAACGAAGTCTGATTTACCGCTACTAGGTATACCAGTGACAGTAATAAATTGACCGGTATAAGTAGAAAATATGTCATCAAAATTGGATAAACCAACTTGATATCCTTTCTTAAAGCCATTACGGACAAAGTCAGTAACCTCATCTTCAATATCCTTGAATGTTGTAACATTTTCAAGTGGTACGGGTCTCGCGGAGGTAATACGCTGTACCAGTTTTTCCTTGCCATGTTTTTGTAAGTATTCATTAGCATCTTTACAGTCATCAAACGTTGCTAGATAACAAACTTCAGCTCCAAGTCTACGGACTAATTCTGATTGTAATGCTTGCCCTGCTTCATCTGAATCAACTGCTAGTATGATTTTTTCTTTGTCTTCAAAGTAATCAATACAGTTATCAAGATAATCTAAATTGTTATTGTTTAATGTTGCGCCATTAGGTACAGATATAACATTTGGTACACCTGCTTCATGAAAAGCCAACACATCCATTTCGCCTTCAGTTATAATACAATACTCATAACCTACTATGCTGTTTATATTGTAGAATACTTTTTCAGCACCCTTATATAATTTAAAGTTTTTTCTTCCATCGCGATACTTAACGTTGATTAGTTGATCACCCATGAAATAATTAAACTTTATAGTATTCTCGGACTTACCGGTTTGCGGCATATACTCAGCACCCTCGCTGATTTCTAAATCATAAAGGGTCTGAGTTCCTATACCTCTTGTTTTAAACCAATCAATTACTTTATCACTTAAAAACTCAGGATATTCAGTATCACTAGGCGGACAAACAGGTCTCACATATTCTTTTTCACTAGCTCCTTTACGTTGATAAGTATGTAACTGAAATGATGTATTACAGTTATGACAAGTACCGAGACCACGTTCCCAATCATAAGACGCACATTTTGCCTTTTGATTCTTGGGTTTTCTATCGTGAGAACAAAGAGGGCATACGCCCTGCTTTTTTCCCTCTTCAAGCTTATGTTGATTGAATTCATCAATCAAAAATCCATTGATCTCTGTTGTCTGCATTTAATTTAATTTAATCTTCAATTAGTGTTACATTACCACCACTGTCTGTAGTTATGCTAATGTAATCGTTTTCATCTACCATTCTTCTAAACATTTAGGGCATATGTCGCAGTAGTCGTGATTTTCCTGCGACATTTCCTCATTACACATTTCGCACCAGTAAAGTGTTTGGACTTTAAAATGGTGGCGATCGGCATTAAAACGGTAGATCATATTCAGGTGTAGCTTGCCCAACCGGAGCGGCCTGTACTTGTTGATCCTGTCTTGGAGCTGGAGATACATTGTCACCATTAGTCCAAACAACTTGCACATTACCTAAGTATACTTTAGCAACTTTAGCCTCTCTTTCTTCTTTTGATTGTGCTACAACCACTACGGTACATTTGGTAAAAAGTATCTTAGTAACTCAGATATCGGTACTTTGCTTACAAATCCTTTAGCGCTAGGAAAAGCTTCAGAAGCTAGACCTGCGTTTTTAGTTGGTGGATATTTCCACACAGCTATTCTAGAACCCGACAAACTTAAAAAGTTTAAGATTATAGAAGCAACAACTAGAAACACAAAAGCGTATAAAGAGATGTCAGGTGGTGAACTATGTTTGCTTCAACACGAGGTTGATAATATAGAAAAACTAACAGATAAAATGTTGGCTAATAAAATATGTTATGATCTTATACGTAAAGGACAATGTGAATATGAAGTACCTGGCATTACAGAGTTAGAAGGTCATAAGTGGAAAGGTAAGGCGGATATTATAAATCATTCAGAAAAGTTAGTAGTTGATTTAAAAACTACAGCAGATCTTAATAAATTTAAATACTCAGCTTCTAAGTACAATTACGACTCACAAGCTTATATTTATAGTAAACTATTTGGTTATGAAATGGTATTTATTGCCATTGATAAAAACACAGGTCAAATAGGTATTTTTGACTGCTCACCAGAATTTTATGAACGTGGTAAGGACAAAGTTGAAAGAGCAGTTCAGGCTTATGAATTATTCTATAAGTCTGAAGGCTTTGATCCTACTCAATATTTTATTAATAAAACCTTATAATATGGCAAGAACCAGAAAAAACCAAACAAAAGTATGCAGTGTAACAGGATTAG
>JACKZZ010002149.1_pt1 | contig 41012 bp, 22 predicted proteins | sample 8027871 | NCBI WGS metagenome assembly JACKZZ01 (sample SAMN15724774, study PRJNA655200) | protist metagenome | isolation source: fluorescence activated cell sorting (FACS) single amplified genomes of... | place: USA: West Boothbay Harbor, Gulf of Maine | collected 2000-07-19
ATTGAGTATGAGAGTGGCAGTATAATCGGTGGTCATGTTCAGTATTTGAGTATAATAAAGATCGACTGTGTGTATTTATAATTTATAATTTAAATTTTATGTATTTTATTTTATTTATAATTAGGTCCACTAGATATCAATACAATTCAATACAAGAATTTATATTGAATTATAATATCTTAATAATCTAATCCCTGTGGGATCATAATAACTTTATAATAGTAACTACTGTTGAAAAAGGAATAAAAGGAGTATTTGCAAGGGGATCGTATCGGCTAGTAAAGTAATACATCTTTAAGTTTAAGCATTTTGTGCACGGTGAACAAGAGAATGAGAAAGAGATGAATCACTACAAACTTCTGGTCTCCAATGTGGAGCGACAATTTTATGCAATGGGGCTAAAAGTGAAAAGTGACTATATGACTAGAGATATTATACGTCTGACTTTGCCATATGCAGATACAACAATGACTATACACGTTTTATATCAATCGGATGATTATGCTCAAGGCCATGAAATTTCTTTAGTCTCACTTGGTTTATGTTCACGAGAGACTTGTATTCAAATTATGCAGACTGTAATGCATGATATAACAAAGGCTAGTCTCTTCGATGGTGTTTTCGCTCTTTACAATGCTGCCAAAGAGGAGCAAATGTTACAAGCTGAGCGTGTTACAAATACTATAGCAGGTGGGTCAGCATTTCAAAGTAGGCTTCCTGGAATTGAGTACTTAAACGCAGGGGATCAATCATGGGTACATTGCAAAGTTCCACTCTCTCAAGTCTCACTCGATAATGGTCCACCTAGTATATCAAGTGGTTCACGCCTTTCATTATCATTTCGATGTAAATTTGATAACGGGGTGGCTTCTAATAACCCAAGAATTTTTTTGTCGGGTAGTAGTTATAGTAACAGCCAATTGAAAATACAATTACCGAAATGGGATAGTTCAAAAACGACAGTCAATCAATATGTTGAACATGTTACAAATCTTGTCCGGAACCAGTGGAAAAGAAGGTATTCCTTTTACAACTGCTTGGATGAATATTTTCATTACCCAATTAATTGGTCAACAATTCACCAAGACTTTCGTTCTTTTTTAGTTGAACACGAATTTTCTGGTACCGCAAGTAGTAGCAATAAAAAAAAGATTAAAACAAGACTATGCTTAGTCTGTATAAGAATGGTTAAACCATTTCCAGAGAATGCACCAAAAGTAACTCTTCACCAAATATGGCCAGATATTGGCCACTCTGCGGATTATGAGATTGTGCTACCACACTCACCTCGATGGACACCAGAGGAAATGGGATCAAGATTACACAATGAAGTTGTTGAAGCAATGCATCAAGGATGGTAAAGTGCACATTGAATTGCCTATAAACTATAAACATTTACCATTGTACCAGTATAAAAGTTTTTTTTTACAACTTCATGTACAATTTACCTCAATCTTCATCTGGATTTGTAAATAAAGGTGTTGCTTCCAACAAAGTTTGAAAATCATCAACCTGCAAAACGTCACTTAAACCACGTTGCAGTACATTTAAACGCCCATCTAATTCTTCACGTTCGTGTTGCAATTCATTCATTGATTCACCTGTTTCTTGATAAACTGAATTTGGTCCAGCCATTCCACCCAATGGATTATTCGTTACGAAAGATTGAAGTCTTGTTGCACTGGATAGCGTACGTGGTAAACTAGCTGAGGGTGGTGGCATTGCTGTTGATTTTCTTCTTATTTGCGGTTTATCTTCTGGTTCTTGACACGATCTGCCTGCCGATGCACATATAAATGTTGCATTTGAACCAATTGGTTTCGGTATAATTCTCCATTTCTTACATGTATCACATTCTGCCCAATGTTCTACATCATCTTTCTTTTTTAAAGGAGAAATTGAGGAGGAGGAGGAGGAGGAGGAGGAAGAGGAGGAGGAGGCAGAAACTAATGGAAGTGGTTCCTCCAAAAGTCCCAACATATCAAGTGTTGGTTCCAAATCATCATATGAAGATGCCAATGATGTACCAGGATTAGAAAAAAATGAACTATCTCTTGATGTTAACCTTCTTAATGGGCGTACCTCCGAATTCTCTCTTGATAAGCTGCGTGGAGTAGTCACATTTTTTACACCAGACTCTCGCATCGCGGTAGCCAGCCTTGCAGAAGTAGTGGAAGTTGCTGCCTGTTGGTTGTATGGATTGGAACGATGATCTAAATTTCGGTGACTATCTTCCAATGCTTGTATTACAGGACGGCGTTGCATGTCACTAAATGGTAACCTTAACTTATCATTTTTGCCAATGGTACCACCCTCACGCTTCATTTGTTCCCACAGCTGAAGCATAAAATGAAACGTTTGCTGCAATCTGCCCTTTGTTACAAGTTGTTGTTGTGCACTTGCTGATGCTTGTCTTTGAAGAGCCTTGTTTGCAGCAGTTAATTCAGCATTTTCTTGTTGTAGTTTTGCTACTTTTTCATCCAATTCAGTTTGACGTTGGTGTACGGAAGCCATATCTTTTAATAATTTGTCCAACGCTTCACGCTGCGTTGCAAAATCTTTGGCTGATGTTCCTGGAACAACGTAGGGGCTTGGTGGATTAGCGTTATTATTGGGGGAGGCAGAAGAATTGATGTCTTGTGATATTTTTTGCTTCTTTTTTGGAGGGTTGGAATTTTTCTTACGTTGACAATTAATTAACATTTCAGGATGATTTTTTAGAAACATTGGATGATTAAACTCTAAAAAATTAGGATCTTGTCGTGTCTTTTTAAAGCCATACAAATTAAGTTGACGTACAAACGAAGGTATATTCCTATGCTTAAAATATTTTGGTATAATTGTTTCAGCAAATTTTGGTGGTTCTGTAACTTTAATAGCTGTACCTTTGTGTTCCCAATTAATATGTTTGTGATTGGACACATCTGAAACCATGTTCCATAAATTTTGAATGAATGGTGCAACTTGTTCGTCCTTGTTACCACCTTTCTTTGATACTTTGGATGTTTTTGATCTTGACCTTTTCATGATCACTGTCTTGAACTAAAGATAGTAATTTATAATCGCCTACGTGGCTATTGCTATTGATTAACTTCATCACACACTTGAACACACTAACACAGCGCTCAAGGTACCTGTGTGTGTGGTGTGGTACTTATTGTGAACTTTTACTACGTGTTGTACCGTGGGTTGTGCTATCGCTACCGTACGGCCAATCGGCCAGTAGCCAGTAGGACTACCAGTATGTTTATATATACAGTATATATATATAAGTTATATAAGTTATATATCTAGCGACCGGTAGCCTAATTCGAAATACGACGTATCTTATTGTGCCTATCGTAGGAAATATATATATATATATATAGACTAGGAACCTCATATGATCACAAGTATCACAAGAACTTTGGCTGTAGTTCGTTCACTCTAGTTCCTATTTACAGAGTTGGGGACGGTAGGTTCCTATTATGATCACAACTTCAACTTCAACTTCAAACTTGAAAATTGAAAGTTGTTCAAATTGACAAATTATAATATTGACAAATTGGAATCGGAACCATACTATATAGTATGGTTGTATGGTGACAACCTCTGTGTGTAGTACGCTGTGACGATAAGATTAAAAGAAGGTTGAATTACATGTAATAACATGGGATGCTGCCACTCAAAACAATTTAAAACTCAAAATAAACTAGCCATTGCTGAATCTACAAAGGCAAAACAACACCTAAAGAAACAACAACATGGAATTCAGGTTATAAACACTACAACTGGTACTTCCTCGACTAATAATACACCTGCTTCTCAGTTAAATGAAAGTAAAAAGACAGCAGCAGCTGGTGTTGAAATTGTAGAAAAGAATACCAATGACCAATTAATGGATCCCCAGTCTAAGTCAAAAATTAATAGTACTGATAATGTCATTAAGTCTACAGCAAAATACATCAATACTACCAATTCAGTAGATATGGAAGGATGGTTGTTGAAAAAAGGTCAGGGTAGAGGTGTATTGTCAAGGCGAAATTGGAAAAAAAGATATTTTACTCTTCAAGGCAATACTTTAAAATATTATGGGAAATATTCTTCAGCTCATGGTTTTTCGGACTTAAAAGGTCAGTTACAAATCTCCAATACAAGTATACTTCCTATACGTAAAGTTGATGGTGCAAAGTATTTTTTCATGTTTGATGTCATACAGCGCCATCCAATTATGAGAGTCATTCATTTGAGAGCTTCGACTGAATCAGAAGAACAATTATGGATTGATGCTGTTTCTAACTGTCCATGATCAATTATGGCGTACAGATGGTGATCTTAAACCGTATTAACCGTATTAGGTTATAATAATACAATGAATAAATTTCTGAATTTTTTAAAATTTTTTTAACATCTTTAAATTGTTCTTACACGCGTATGGGAACCCTGTAGAATTTGCAACGAATCTTCAACATTTACTATTTTCTTGCTACACATCGCAATACATCACTCATCACAGCACTGGCTGTAAGTGCTGCACCTGCACCGGGGCCCTTTACTACAAGAGGATATTCGTTGTATAAAGATGAATGAATCACGATGACATTTTCTGGAGAGGCTACTGTTTTGCTGCTCCCACTACTGGTATCACCAGTATCACCAAATGGATGGTCCTTCCCATAAGATTTCAATGCAACACGAACTTTGACTCTTTTACTATTGGCAGTCCCATACGATTCAATAATAGCAACATATCTCAATACTTGATCATTTTCTATGCCTTCTTGAATCTTTCTTTCCAAATCATTCTCACTACCAAGATGTTGATCTTCCTTTGTTATACTCAACACCTTGTTTAAATAAGTGCATGTATTTGAGAGTGATTCCATTTCAACATCTGCGATAACCAATTCATTGGTTTCCGATATCAAACGTCCGAGAATTAACGCCTTTCTAGCGACATCTTTCCCTTCTACATCAAGACATGGATTCGATTCAGTAAATCCCATTTTCATTGCACTCATCAAAGATGATAATAACATCTCATGTAATTGAATCTCTGATACTTGATTTCTGTCTTTCATTTCTTTTAACATTTTAGAAGTAACATCAGACAGTACATAACTTGCTGTTCCGCTTAATATAGCTTCCACTTTAACTACCGAATCACCAACACTGTTAAAACTTTGAATCGTTTTAATCACAGGAAGAGCAGCACCCACCGTTGCTTCGTAGTATACTCTCCGCACACGATCACCAAGACTGTCCAGTGGACGAAAGGCTGCATCAGCAATATCTTCCATCATAACAGATGAAATTGGTGCTTTATTTGCAAGTACAAGTCTTGAACATGGAATTGTTGATAGGACATGTTGAAGTGATTCAGAGTGTTTTTCACCTGATTCACTTGTTGCATCAATAATCAGTAGCAGAGTCGTGCAAGCGTCCAACGCCATTGAATCTTTTGGTATTGAATAGATGGAAGAGTAATCTTCAGTAAATGATTTCAATGTATAGTGAGTAGAAGCATGGACAAACACAGGATCATCTTCATTTTTCCTTCTCCTCTTGTTGTTACTATTACTGCCCTCTTCATTCGCTTCTTTCGCTTCTTTCGCTTCTTTCTCGTCTTTTGCCATAATTGCCAAGGAAATAACAGTGGAATTCTTTAACTTAATATTATTGCGTTTAGTACGAACAATTGTACGCAACGTTTTGGATGTCATTGGATAATTTGTTGAAGTGGAAAGTCCACCTTTTGAATCAAATACAGCCATTACATTTAATTCACCACCATTTGTTACCAAGTGATTCGATGACGCAAGCTGCAACATGATCTCCTGTCCAACTCCACCCACACCCAACAAAACAATATTTGCACCCTTAAATTCAGAGGCATCACCAACGCAACTTCTCTTCACGCAAGTGTTTTCAGAATGTTGTTGAGAAACTTTGAAAATACTGCCATCAGTACTGCCAGTGGTGCTTTCACTTGTAGTAGAATCAACAGCATATCCACTCATGAGAACATTAACCATTGGAATAAGTGACATTTTGAGAAACAATACAAACACCAATGCAAGTATTGTCATATCTCTTAATGAGAAGTGACCAAAAAAATTACCACCAGCTGTTTTTCTATCACTAGTGTATTCAACTGTAAACCCCTTTTTTTTAGCCATTTCATGAAGTTTTTCATCAGTCTGAATTGGAATATTATCATCATCATTACTTTGAAATATTTCACTTATAGTTGGCCCACTACGGCCACGACGTTTGGACGAATCCATTCAAGAAGGTTAGCTTCGTTCTGTTTAAAAATTGATGTATTGTTGCAGCTTGTTCTCTAGAGTTCTTGTACTGCTGTATAGTTCATTTTATGAATTTCTTCATTTTTTAATTTTTCAAAAGTCCAATTTTTAAACATTTTGGCAATTTTGGCAAAAAAGCAAAAAATGAAACATACTAGTTATACACTTACACTAATTTCTGAAATTCGAAATGCTGCTGTAGTTGTTCCCTTGAAATATATTCTAATTCAATATTTTTGTCCATTTTTGTCCATTTTTCAATTAATCAGTATTTACAGACTTGAGAGTGGCAGTTATTATTAATTTGCCAAATAAGCACCAGAACAAAATTCTAACAATGTCACTGGCAAAGAGCAAGAGCCAGTACTCCTCGCCAACACTAGAATTAATCACAAAAGTTCGTGAGGCTCGTGCAACAAAATCACCAACTGAATTGTATCGAATTGCTCTTGATTCTTTGGGTGAAGCAGCATCTCTTGGTACAGGTTCCCAAGGTTTATTATTAGTTTTACTACGTGAAATATTTGAAGATGCTATATTTTCAAGTAGTGAGTTCTCTTCCGATCCTACTTCCAGTAACAAGTCCAATAAATACAACAAAGTCGCGCATTTTACTCTATCTTCTAGAATGCAACAAAAGTCTGAATGGGCACAAGCAGATATTATTCGTTTAAAACAAATCAATCAAGAATTACAAGAGCAAAATGGGCTTGCAATGGCAGAGTGTGCTTCAGCACGTGAGGAACTTAAAAATGAACTGAATCGACAATCAATGGCATCTTTAAAAATTGATCATTTACAAGAACAATTACAAATGCAAAAACTAGCAAGAAAGAAAAGAGATGATGAAACACACCAATCATTTGTTACTTTAACAAATCATTCGGATGATTTAACACATCGTTTACAACGTTCTCAAAACGTTGTCAAAGAATTAACTGCTTATCGTGATAAGTTAGAAAGTGTAAGAGTTAGATTTCATAGATTAACTACAGAAACCAACGCTGGTGAGATTAAATCGACGCCTGAATCACAAATCTACCGATTAGTTGAACAACTTCGTGGTTTATACTATGATTTGTATGTTAAATTTGAAAAAGTGCGTACAAATGTTTCCAATACAAAAGAACATATTATTAATATGAAAAGAAAATTTGCAAAAGATGCTGGTCAATTAATTGAAGAAAAAGAAAGATTAACTCTTCATGCTAATAATGAATTAGCAACGAATGATGTCAAAAATCTCCGTGGTGTTACAGGTGATACACATAAAAAGAAATTGAAAGCATCATTGGATCGTTTAAAACTTTGTAATTATGGTTTATGGATAGGTTATGTTGAATTATGTGAATCGTTTATAGCAAATAATGAAATCAATGGTGGTTGTACATTATCTACAATTGATCCGCCGAATTGGCCGCATCCACTACCATCCGAAGAAATAGTTCATCAGGATATTTTAGCTATATATCATTCAATTAGTCCAAATCATGTTATGAACTATTCAAATGATAATGATCCATTACCAACATGTGTACGTACTACGTATATTGATTCGTACATGGATGGTAAATATACATCTTTTTCAGATATTGTTGTTAAATATTTTATATCACAATATGATAATGAAAGAATTGCTATTTCATCATATTATTCCTTTTTAAAAACGATATTAAAAATGAAAAAAAGTGGTTCAACAAGAATTGAAATGTTTGTTCGTGCCATATGTGGTACAATATCTATTTTTTCAATATGGTCTTATGTTGAATCAATGAGGTCATTGTCACAAATTAAAAATCAATTAAAATTAACAAGTCATTTTGATCGAAATCAAGCAGTTCAGTTATTATATGGTGATTTTGCTTCATTAACTGAAATGGTCGATGTTGAAAATCATTTAACAGTTTTTGTTCGAAAATTCATTCTAGACGAGGAAGAAGATGACGATGAGAAAAAAGAAGATGATAGGAAAAGGGGAGAGGATGTGGAAACAGTGACTCAACAAAAACAAAATCACTTGGCAGATTATGATATATTAATGGAATTCGTTTGTGGACAATTAATTAGTGGAAATGAATTGCGTATTAAAAGATCATTAGCTGCATTGTCCGCACGTGATTTGGCAAACAGTGGAACAATGCGACTTACAAGATTTCAAGATGCGGTTATAGGTATGTGGAAAAGAAATAAAAAAATAAGTCGTAAAGGTTTAACCATGTTGTATCATATAATTATATTCGAAGAGCATGGTGAAAATTTATTTGATTATATTAAATTTAGAATTAGGAAGAATAAAGAAGACAGTAAAAACAGTCGTGGGAAAAGTGGTGGTAGTAGTAGTGATGGTGATAATGATTCAATGCATTCCGATGATGACAATGATAGTGCTTTCAGTGGTAACGATGCAGGTGTTAGCGATGCTATTAGTGTTGCTAGTGAGAATGATAGTGTGGATGACATTTCTTTAAATGGTTTAACTTCTTTTGATGTAATGAAATATTTAATGGGAAGGGAAGTATCAATTGATAACGAACTTGCTCAAGCATTGGCATTTTTAACATGGACAATGGTACCAATACACGAGACTTACAAATCAGCACTTGATGATCTATTGGAGGAGGAGAAAACTAAAGAAGAACAAGCGAAAAAAAATTGTCTGAGTGAGAAAGAAAAAATGGAAGATAGAACGGAAGCATCGGAAGGAGTAACAGGCTTGAATAAAGTAACAGTGCCTAAAAGGAAATTAGCACCTGGTGAAACAAAAATTGACTATAGTAGAGATTAAGATAACATTGAGTGAATCTTCTAACTTTCAAACTTATACTGCTGTAATATAAAAATTGACAAGTCTCTATCTTCTGAATCTCACTAAAGTTGAATAGGTTCCTACTTTTGAAACTTGAAAACTCTCTGTCCGATCCTTGTGTTGTGTCCGATTTCCGAATTTTGGCCAAATTTCTGAAATTTTCAACTTGTGAAACATCTCCAACTTGAAAAAGGTTTGGAGGTTCAAAGATATTTATCTTGATCATTCTCTTACACTCACGTTGAAATTGGTAAACCATTAATATTCAATAAAAACCTTATACAGTGTAATACGATAATAAATCGTATATCGATAGTACACAACGAAGGGTGTATCGTATCGTATAGGAACTACATTAAAAATTGACTCTCTTCACTCTAACTCATTCTTCCCATCATCTACAACCTTCAACCCTCCAAATTTTAGTTAGATATGAATGTAACTTCTGATGCAATCTCATCCCTAAATATAGATCAACTTGAACCAATAATATCAGGTGCTTTAACACCACGCGCAGAGGAAACAAATGAACCACTAATGAGAGCATTGGTTTCTTTAGCTATGGACGAAGAGTTACAAGATTTTATGCCGGATTGTGGTGGTTACGACGGTGCAGATTGGGACAGTGTTATGGGAGGTAATGGTGTGGGTAACACAAACTGGAATTTGGCATTTGATGCACCTCAAAATTTTCTTGAACCAAACTCTATTGATAACAGTTTGGACAATAAATTATTGACTACTGCAAGTACCAATGATACTCCTAGAAGTAGTAATAGCAGCAGCAGCAGCAGCAGCAGCAGCAGCAGCAGCAGCAGTGGTAGTAATAACGTCAATATATTGTTACCAAAAACCAGCAAGAAGGTTAAAAAAGCGAAAACAAATACGGCAAAACGTGTACAAAAGTCTTCGTCGTCTAGTAAATCTGGAACTGTTGTAGAAAGAAATGTTGATGTTCGTTTAAAAAGAAATCGTGAAAGTGCCAAGCAATACCGAATTCGTAAGAAAGCAGAAGTTGAATCGTTGGCAGAAACTTTGGCAAAACTAGAACATAGAAACGAGGATTTGCGAAAGCAAGTAGCGGAGGCACAAGCACAAAGACAAATGGTAAATGTACAAAATATTGAAGAATTTAATAAAAGAATGGATGAGTTGGGTAAATTAGTAGATAAAAATGTATCGGACGAAGAGATTCTTCAACAATTGTATCGTTTACGCATTGATTACCATGCAAGATCTGCACGCTTAAATTATCATTTAGAAAAAATTCAAAAACTAATGCAACCTCTCCCCATTGAAGAAGTGGTCGTAAGTTGCTGTTATGGATCAACAAACCCATCAGCTTATACATTGTTACAAACTTTAGTTTCATCTTTAGGACTTAGTGGTGAAAAAATGAAAAGGTAAATTATTTGTATTGAAGAATGGTATTTATTTTTTGCCCATAATATTTACTAATTTAGTTTCAACTTGCACAAACTTCTCCTTCTATTTTCTTCTAGATTAACAAAATTTCGTGCAAAATTTTTAGAGTTACATCAAAGAAGGCAAAAAACTCAAGAACTTTGCGTTGCAGCTGGATCAATTGCAATTGAAGAATTACAACAAATGGATGAATTTTTTGTGAACTTACCAAATACATTGTACACACCTAAACAGGCTGCAAGATTTATGAGATTTATTCATGAAAACAAAGCACTGGGAATTGTTATTAATTCTAATATTGAAAAATTAATTCCTTTGCCTCATCAAAGAAGCAAAGAAAAATATCGTAGTCCAAAAGATATTTATCATGGTACCAGTTTAAAACGTAGCAGTGGGAGCAGCAGTAGTAGCACAGCCAAAAGACTTAAAAAAAAGTAATTTTTATCTGCTCGTAAATTTTGTAATTAAAGTCAAGAAATAAACCTTTTGTATTCTTGTCACAATTTTGAAAAGCAAAAAGCAAACATCTTTTGCCAATTTTTTTTTTTGTCTCCGATACAAGTAAAATTCTATCATTACACAATACATTTTTGAAAAGCGAAAAGATAGTTCCTATATATAAAAAATTAATGTTCGTCCCCTTTTCGCTTTTACACTCTTTCATTAATTTTATATTACTACTTACTACTACTATTCATACTGAGTACTCTTATAAATGTTTTACAACAATGTGAAATGCGTACAATACCTGCATTAAGATGAACAATGAAAAGACTTTATCGTCGGGCAAAGAAGATAACAATTATTTCCAAATTCACAACACTTAGTGTAAAATATTCTTAGTATCTATGTCTTTAGTATCTGCATACACTCATTGACCAGATTTACAACACCTAGATGACACAACCTCAAAAAATACATGCACGATGTTAGCGTATGTTTGGACGTCTTTCTTGAAGTAACTGCATTGCTTTACCTTTCTGCCCCTGTCTCAAATGCAAGTAAATCATACCTCTTAGTGCTTCTGTCGATGTTGGTGACAGTAGTAATGCTTGTCGTAAAGATTTCTCTGCCAAGTCTAATTCGTTTTGTTGAATTCGAATGGATGCTAAATTAATACACAATGCAGCTCTTGATTTTGCTGATGCAGGTGATGATGCTAAACCCCCTTTCTCTTGAACTTCTGTTTCCCCTGACGACAATTTATCTGTTTCCATTAATGACATGGCTGTATTTACATGTACCAAAGCTTCCTCACAACGGTTCATTGTACACAATGCCTCGGCAGCATACATATGACTCAAGTACTGATTTCCCTTTGAACATGGATAGGTGAGTAAACGTCTAGCATAATCTAAAGCAGATATTGGGTGATTTTGACAAAGTGAACAGTAGGATAAAGATGCTAAAGCAGCATGTCTAACAAGTTCTTTTTCAGTCAGTGGAGATGCAGCGGAGGATGTAGTAGAGGATGTAGTTGTTGTGTTTGTCGTTGTTGCTGTCGTAGTTGTGTCTGATTTTGGTGTTGAACGATCCTTTGTTAAATACAACACATTTCTCAAACACATGATTGCGTACGACATAGACATACTAACATCCTTCGTCCCCTTGTTGTAGACCAATTTACTTGGTATTCCATCGTTAGAAGAGGTATCATCTACAGGAAGCATTACACGTCGACTATGAACAATGGAAGTCACCAAATCATTTTGAAAAGCAGTCGTATATTGTGTTGCTGCAGATAAAGTTGATGGGTGCCGTCCATTTTCCATTCTTTTTTCCTTTTTTAATTTTAAACATTTCTCATGTTGAGCAACGCAACATTCTGCCATTCTCATCCAGACTCTTGGTCTCATATGAAGCTCCTCGGCTGAACGATGAAAGCATTGAAAGGCAGTTTCCAAATCATTGTCACACATTAACATTTGCAAACCAATATTAAACAATACCTCACATTGGTTAATTGATGTTGTCGGAGGTGAGTTCGTCTTGTTGTTGCCAGTACTACTACTACTACTACTACTACCACCACCACTACTACTACTACTACTACCACCACCACTACCACTACCACCCCCCCCAACACCACCACTACTACTACCACCACCACTCTTTTTACTGCCACTACTATCATTACTACTGTTGATCAGTGTTAATGCTCTAGAAAAGTACATGGATGAAACAGCATACCTTTGTGATTGAAAGTTCACACATCCCATGTTATTCATGTACATGGCTTCATGCAGCGATTTGTTTGATAAAGCGGCGTTCAGAAGCTTCACAGACTTTTTAAAATTTTCACGAACATATTCTAAATTTGCTTTTAAATACAATGCTGGTGTTGATGTTTTTTTTGCTACTGCACTCATTCCAGTTTTATCATTTTTAATATCTTTATTATAAATATCTAATGCAGCTTTAATTTCCTTTTTAGCGTTTTTTGAATTTGAAGTCATAAGTTGTAATTTTGCTCGGTATAACTTCAAGTGAAACTTTAAATCTGGTATTGATTTTAAATTTGATGGTTCGTTTTCATCATTGCTAACACCACTACTTGCTCCATTATTATTACCATTACTATTACCATCTTCATCGTTTGATGTTGCCCTTTGTTCTAACGCTTCAAAAATTTTAGCAGAACTCTTTTCCAAATGTTTCAACGCCTCAGAGTTTGCTTCTAGCCCACGATGCACGTGAATGTAAATATCTAACAAAAGGTAACATGTTCGTACAGCTAACCAATCATCCAATAACATTAAATTTTGAAATAACGCTTCTAAACGTACTAAAGCTGAACGAAATTGTCCAAGAGAGCAACATAATACGGCTTCATTAAACAAAATTGTAGACATTTGTGGATCCGCGGCCAATTCAGCATCAATATCATCGGGGGATGGTGCAGTAGAGGTAGCTGCAGTCGCATCTGTGGGTGTAGCTGAGCTCTCACCATCATTGCCACCACTGGTGCTCTCTGACCCCTCGTTGTTTGTTGTACTACCATCAGTTTGACCATTGGAAACAACAGATTTTCCAGCGCGGTGCTCTATTGCACGAGCACGAATGCGCTGTAAATTACGTAACGTATTGTGCACGTTTTCGTTACTTTTTGGATTAGAGGAGAAAGAAGTAATGATACTATTATGTTCGAGAGCTATCGCATCTTTTTCTACAGTAATTTGAGACGATAACGTATTTAAAGAGGACGTTGCTTCTACAAATCGATCGTTGTCGTAATGAGCAAATGCTTGGGCTGCAGCTTCTCTCCTTTTCTTCTTTTGAGGATCTTCTGGCTTTTCAGCGGACATATTCTTGTATCTTATCAAATCGTTGTTGTTTTTGAAACCCCACGGTAAGGAATGAAGGGGGGTAATAATGAGAAATGATAAATAATTTAATATAGGGTGTATGACAATGTACCATGTGTATAAATCAGTATAAATGAAATAAATCACTTCAAATCACTTCAAATCACTTGGTACCACACAGGTAAAGGGTTCTTCGTAGGGTTATGGTGGAGTTCGATTTTGGGTGAGTGTCATGAATTGAAATGAAAAGAGGAAAGAGGAGAGTTTGAAAGAGTTCGAAGGTTCGAAGGTTCGAAGAGGAGACAAGTTCAAACGAGGACGAAGGAGCCGTGTGTTGTGTGTGTGTGTGGCGTGGTTCACATAGTTCAACATAGGCTAACCACTTTACTCGTGTACCCCTGGTACCTGAACCCCTGGTACCCAGGTTTCCTGTACTGGTTTACCGGTTTACCAGGTTTACCCTGCCGCCAGTGTTTTTGTGGTTTAGGTTAAGTACTTTTATCAGATTATTGAGTGGATTGGTTATATATATATAGGTCTCCCTATGTTTTTATATTATGGTGGGCTTTTTGATTGCAAAATTTAAATAATTTGAAATTTTCCTTTCAGAATTTCAGAAATTCATAAAAATATTCTTCTAGATAAATTCTAGAGATTTAAGATATAATATTCCAATATTCATATTTTCATAAATATTTTCATAAATTCATATCATAAATTTCCATTTTTCCATATTGAATACCGTTTCACCACCTATTCATTTCTATTACCCCCCCCCTGCTGAAACAATGTCCTCTTTTGGCGGTCGTTTAAAAACTACAACAAATACTCGCTTTGGTGCAAATAAAGTAAATGCAAGAAAATCGAAGACTGGTACAAAAAAATTAATCATTCAAGGATTTAAAAAGAAACCAAAACTGCCATCAAACTTTGAAGATGAATCATGGTTTAAATTACAGAAAGCTGTTCGTGCTATTCATGCGAAACAACCCATTCAAACAAGCCGCGAAGAATTATATCGAACTACTGAGGACGTATGCATTCATAAAATGGGTGCACGTTTATATACAAGACTTCAACTAGAATTTGAAACGTATACAGAACGTTTAGTTAACAACTTACTTCTTTCTTTAGAAAATAGTAGTACAGCTTCAACGTTAGCCTTTTTAAGCCAGACTGAAAGAGCCTGGGAAGATTATTGTCAACAAACATTGGCTGTAAGATCTATATTTTTATACTTGGATCGCACCCATGTGTTACAAAGTGCTGGTAGTTTAAAATCAATATGGTCATTGGCAATGCACTTGTTACGTAGTTGCTTAGAAAGTAAACCACAAGTAGGTTATAAATTAGTAGAGGGTTTAATTAGTTTAATAAAAGGTGAAAGAAAGGGAGAAGCAATTAATCGTTCCTTAGTGCGCAATTTAATTCGAATGTATTCAACATTAGGTATGTATGATACTATGTTTGAAATTCCTTTAATTAAAGAGAGTAAAGAATTTTATATGGAGGAAGGCAATACAAAAATGGATCAATTAATTGTACCTGATTATTTGAAACATTTATGCGATCGTTATGATGACGAAGTGAATCGTGTTAGCCATTATCTAATTCACACTTCACGTAATAAATTGATTGCTATATTAGATGAACATTTATTAAAAACACATGCCGTCCAATTAGTGAACAATGGTTTTGATGTATTGATGGAACAAGATCGTTTCATCGATTTAAAAAGAATGTATACATTTTGGGGTAGAATAAATGCTAGAGATTTATTATTTAATGCCTTTCATAAATACATACAAAAGGAAAGTTTAGAAATTGTAATGGATAAAGAATCCGATAAAGACATGGTACATAATTTATTAATCTTTCGTGAAAGAATGTCCATTATATTATCAAAAAGTTTTGAAAAGAATGCTCTTTTTAATGATAAAATGAAATCTGCTTTTGAACATTCAATCAATCAAAGAGAAAATCGTCCAGCTGAATTAATAGCTAAGTATGTTGATACCATTATGAGAACGGGTAGAGTACCAGCAGCAGCAGCATCTACTAGTGGCTATATTACGACCAGTGGTGCTGCCAGCGGACAAAATGATGCCAATACTACTGCCAACATATCCTCCTCCTCTTCTTCTTCCTCCTCGAATTACTCTAGCTTATCCACTTCAAATTCTTCCATCACATCTACTGCTGGTTTGTCAGGTGATGATCAATTAGAGGATGCATTAAATTCAGTCATGTGCCTCTTTCGTTATATTAATGGTAAAGATGTCTTTGAAGCCTTTTATAAAAAAGATTTAGCAAAAAGATTGTTATTGAATAAAACAGCATCACAAGATTTAGAACGTAATTTTATTTCACGATTAAAAACTGAATGCGGTGCTGATTTTACTTCAAAATTAGAAGGTATGTTTAAGGATATGACACTATCAAAAGAGGTTATGGAGATTTATGAAGAATCAGAAGAATTAAAAAACCATACAAAAGAAGTAGAAGAAAGAATTGCTGCTGCTACTGCTGCTGCTACTGCTACTGCTACTTCATCTGCAGCTATTTCTTCAGCGCCTAACAGTAAATTACAAGGTGCTGTTGAAATGCATATACATGTGTTAACAACAGGCTTTTGGCCAACTTATCCACCATCTAAAGTTCGCTTACCAAATGTATTAAATAATGAATTAAAAGTATTTAATACATTTTACAATTCAAAGTATGGTGGAAGAAAGATGATTTGGCAGCATTCATTAGGTGTTGTTAGTCTTCGAGCATTTTTTCCAAAGGGTCGCAAAGAATTGTCTGTATCATGTTATCAAGCCACTGTTTTAATGCTATTTAGTGGTATGGGTGAAGGTGATCGATTAACATATTCAGATATTAGTGAACAAGTAGATATGAATAAAGAAGATTTAAATCGTACATTGCAATCTTTATCATGTGGGAAAGTTCGTGTTATTAAAAAGAGGCCCAAAAGACCTAAACACAACAAAGACATTAATGAAAAGGAAGATTATTTTGTTGTAGCACACGACTTTAAAGATCGTCGTTTAAGGATCAAAATCAATCAGATACAAATAAAAGAGACGAAGAAAGAAAAGAAAGAAGTACATGAAAGTGTTATAAGAGATCGCATACATGTATTAGATGCAGCTGTTGTTAGAATTATGAAAACAAGAAAAAAGTTAAATCATAATGAATTAATTAGTGAAATATTTAATCAAATTAAATTTCCTGCAGAGACATCGTCAATTAAAAAAAGAATCGAAAGTTTAATTGATCGTGAATACATTGAAAGAGATGAACAAGATTATTCCATGTATAATTATTTGGCATAAATGCATAAATGCATAAATATAAATACCTTCTTTAGATACTAAAATAAAGTAGATTGCAGTTTGCAGTATACATTATTCTACAATACATTTTCAATTAATTTCCATGTACGATCAGAACCACCGGTAACCATTGTCACATCATCCTTCGCAATTGCAATGTCCATACACAATTGTTCGTTACCTGTCATTGTATTTATTCTTTTACCATCTCTTGTTGACCATATTTTAATCAATGAATCATAACCTGAAGTAACGAAGTATTCACCACTTGTTGGTGCAAAACGAACAGACGATACCAGGTGATTATGTGCTGCGACAATATGTAAAGGCCTGCCGTGTCGCCTCAAATCCCAAATGCGTGCCGTACCATCCACAGAAGAAGTTGCAAGTAAATGTCCTTTTGGTGAAAAATCACATCCTAATACCGGTTTTGCATGACCCCGTAATTTCATAATTGATTGACCTGATCTCAAGTCCCAAACTAATCCATGACCACTTAAAGAAGTTGTTGCTACAAGTGCACCATCACAGTGCACATCAATTCCATACACAGGTCGTGAATGACCCTCTTGCGTCAACAATTCACCACCTGTTTCAACATCCCACATTCTCCAAGTACGATCAAATCCACTTGAAAGCAAATGCTTTCCTAAAGGATGCCAACATATTTTACCCAGTCGATCTTTATGTCCCTTTAAAATACGCAGAGGTGATACTTGTTCTAATCCATCACCCTCCTCGTTATCTTCCCCATCTTCACTGTTGTTATCCTTTTTAGTCTTCATGGGTGTGTCACCATCGCCACATACATTCCACAACATGGCTGTACCGTCAACGGATCCAGAGGCCACTAATGTGGTTGAACTATTTGGTTGATATGATACAGATGTAATACGTCCCTGATGACCCTTTAAGATACAACTAGGAAGGCATGTTTTTCTATCCCATATTTGACAATTACCGTCCCAAGAACCCGTAACAATACTCCTATCATCTGGTGAAAACCCAACAGATGCAATTGATCTCGCACCACCAACTTGACTTGCAACAATTCTAGCTTTTGTAATATTACTATATAATGAACGAACATTTTTTGTCAAGGTTACATGTGCTTTTTCTGGTGCACTTTCAGTTCTTTGTCTTTTTGAAGCTCGAAGTCTTTCTGTGACTTTGTTAAAAGAATAGGAAGCCAGTATTTTTCGTGTTTCTAATAAAATTTCTTTTGCGGGGTAATAAAATGTTTTTTTGTTCATCTCTTGACCAGTTGAAGCAGTTGTGGAGGAGGAACTGGAGGAACTGGAGGAGGAGGTGCCGGAGGAGGGAGGACCCATTGCTAATCTTATTCGGTCAATATATGCGACGTCTTCACCGTCAACCGCTTTTGCGGCTAAGATGGATCGTAAACGATCGCGGCGTTCCGCATCACCTTCACCAAAGATTGTTATGGGATGACCCATTGCTCTAAGTGTACGTCTTACTTCATTTCCCTCTGTAGGTACAACAATTCTAGATGCACGTGCTCTTATTTCCACTTCGCGAAGCTGTTTTGAGTGTGCCTCTTGTTCACGAATGGTTGAATCTGCCAAGTCAAGCCTAATCATTGTTAAACTTTTTCCCAGGGGTGTGTTTAAATGAATGTGATTTGGGGAAGGTAATGAATGCACGTGTAATGAACGTGTAATGTGATTTTATTTTTATGAGAATAATGTATTTATTTCATAATTTGGCAAATGTGATGGAATGTGATGGATCACGATCTGGAGTTTCAATTTCACAAGTTTATATATAAGGTTTAAAAAGTCTACTAGGAACTACCACAGCAAAGCTATATATATAAAAGTACAGCACAGTAAAAGAAATTTAAATTATCTTTTTACAGCAAGTTTTACAGTTGTTTACTGCTTTACCTTGTGGTACAATAAGTATATATTTATATATACGAGTATTATTAATATAGGGATTCAGTGCTGTAGTGCAGACATTTTGAAGGCTTGCGCCGCTATCGATAGCATTGCACATTTTACCAGGTTTACTGGGCAAGAGTCTGGATACAGTGATGAAGAAGATGCCTGTGCAATTCTGACAACATATTGTTTCAAAAAGCTTGCCATTTTGAGTTTACGTGAAGTAGCGGTTCTTTTGCGTAATAGAGTAAATCAAATTGGGATTGGTAATAAGGAAATAAGAAAAAATAATAAACAATACAATATGAGAGCTACAGTATTAGAGCGGCTGCTCCCATGCCAGACTTGAACATGCTCGCATGCACGAGGTCTTGCGTAATTAAAGCTTTTTCAGCTATATCTATATTTAATAATTAAAATAAGAGTGTTATAAACTCACATATTCACATATTCAAAATAATAAAAAGTTACTTCTATACCAGGTATACTCATTTTGAAGATTATACGAGTAGATAAAAGCTAGAATGCTTATCATTGTCATTGTCAGTCATATTATAATATAAGTCAAAGACTATTTTTTTATACACCATGACACACCAAAAAAAACCACTAAAGCAAGTAGAATGGTACGTGATTTGTTCACTTGTGTTGAAGTTGATTCTGGACATGGATAACGTAAGCATTCCTTTAATTGAAGTGTCTGTTCCTCTGGTGTGCCCGATATAGGTACAAAATCGCCATAGCCTTTAATACCTGCCCATCTTCCGGTTTTACCATGTGGTGTCACAACAACATGCCATCTATACCAATCCTTTGGTAAAGTAGTTTGGCCATTCATCGTTATTGATGAAACAGGTGCTTGACGAACAATTGAATTATAATCTGGGTCATTTTGTAAATGGTACAATGCTAATAACACTTTTCTTATCGTATTGGACATTTCATTCATGTATTTTTCACATTCCATAGTAGGACTAGTTTTAGAAACAATCCATGTCTCATACGAACGATTGATAGCGAATGGTATAAATGCAATGGTATGTTCTGTTTCAATCACAACTCGACCATCTGTTCTAGCACCATGAATTAAATGTGTAAATAAACATTCATTTGTTTTTGTATACCAATTTTTAGCAATATCTAAACGATTTTGTTGATCAAATGGAACAAATGGTAAAGCTAAAATTTGAGAGTGAGGGTGCGGTAACGATGCACCCGATCGAGGTCCATGATTTTCCATGACTTGAACATATTTAACATTAAGTTTGTTTGCGTTAACTCTTGATCGTTCGGCCAATGATGCCCATAATAATTCCATTTGTTCTTGTGTTAACAAAGCTTGGCACTTGTTCCACAGCCAATGTTGAATAATTACTTCTTGAAAACCACAAGCATCCATTGTAGCGCAAGTTTTATGATGTAAACATTGTAAAGTAGCTTGGGATAATGGTGCAGACAGTGCAGGAAATTTATTAGTAATGACACGTATAAGTGGTTTGGAAGGGTTGTCTGGATCTGAAATAGACGGACAAAGTTCTGCAGTCAAATCTTTCGTATTCTTTAAGTCAAAAGGGTTATATTTTTTTGAATTAAAGCCTCTTTGGTGGGTAGCAGGTGCTTCATTCACAACAGAATCGAATCCACGTGGTTTTGATTGGAAGTTATCCATTTTGAAAGGAGTATGACATGATGTTGTATTGGAAGCATAATCAAATCGTAATACTGCTTTGCTGTTTTCCATCATGATTTATAAATTCGAATTCGAATTAAAGCTTCATAGAAGCTTAAAAAAGCTTCACGTGACTATATGTTGCAATTTAACCGAAAAATTTGTACAAAATTTTTTTACAATTTTGTCCAACTTTTTAAAGCAATTTTATAGGTACTTCTAAGATGATTCCAATGAAATGGAGGGCAGATTCGGAAAATTCAGATCTGCTTTAGACACAATCATTGTCTCACACAAAATACATGAAAAAAAAATATTATAAAAAACATTTAAATTTCATTTCAGTCAGGGACGAGAACTTCCTTATTGATTAAATAGGAAAGTGAAAGAGAAGGGGGAGGAGAGCCGAGATTATATAAAACATAAAACTAAAACACATTTAACATAGAAAAAGCATCACGACCGTATCTCAACCTTTGCAACCCCAATCAACATCAGTTATCCTTACTCCGGCTGTAATCTAAATCCTTTCACATATATCCCTTTCACTTACTATTACTATGAAATTATGGCAAGAAGTAATACTCATATTTATTGTATGGTACACAAGTTCGTGCATTGCAACAACTTCAACAAAAGTTATATTGAAACGAAATATTTTAGAAACACAAGAATTACTCATAATACAACTTCTTTTGTCTGTTATGTATTTAAAGTTATTTCAGGCAGCTGGTATATTTAATTTAACAATTAGTTCCAAACATGTACAAAATTTAAAATTACATTTTCTAACAATGTCAACGGTTTATGTTATTGGTTTTCTATTATTACAAACAGCACTTCAAATGGTATCTGTATCCTTTGCTGTTACAGCTAGAGGAGCTGAACCAGCTATTACATGTTTTTTTGGTCTAGTATTCTTATCTGAAAATATTACAAATATTCAATGGATTGCTGTATTATTAATTGCGGTTGGTATTAGCTTTTGTACTGGTTCTGATAAGTCTTGGACAGTGCCAGGTCTTTTGGTATTGGTTATTTGTGATATATGTTTTAGTACACGATCATTAATTGTAAAATTTATGCACAAACGTACAAATGACTTAAATTTAGAACGTTTAAGTGGACAAAAAATATATTATGTCACTTGTATAATTGGTAGTGCGTTGATGATTGCCTTTTCATTTGGTAAATTTTTGGTGGTTGGTACAACATCAACAAGTACCGCTATTCAACATTATTCAATACAAATTAAAAACAATCTTCCAATACTTGCTGCAAATAGTGCATGTTTTTTATTATACAATGCATCTAGTTATATTCTTCTTGGAAAAATTCAACTTTCTTACCACGCCATTGGAAATTCTGTTCGTCAAGTTTTTGTTATCAGCTTTTCAATGATTGTATTTCAAGGTTCTACTTTAACTCCTGGTAATATTTTTGGAATTATATGTGTAGCTTGTGGTGCAGCATGTTATTCTATTTTTAAAAAGGATGGTGCTTGGTATGGAATAAAGCGGGGGCAATAGAAAAATTGTTGCTAATTACCATTAATAGAAGGTACTTCCTAACTCAAAGTAACATTTTTTGTATACTAATACATTACAGACATTCAAAAATAAATACATGCATTTGTATATCAAATACTATCGACAATTTAAAATATAAATATCTATTCCGAGCAATGGGTCCTGTATTATTTTTTAAACCTTTGTTTCAGTTTCGTTTTCATTACCATCATCACGACCCTCAATTGCATCCAAAAGTATTTGAATATTAACACTCGAATTTGCCAGTATATTTTTTGGTGAACCATTCACATATATAAGAAAATCTTCAACCCACCATTTCATAAATTCTCTTCTATTTAAACCAATTACTTCTGCAGTTGTCATTCTCCTTTCAGCATTACCACTTTTTGATGGAGCTCTTATTTTAACAGTTTCACGTTCTTCATCATATTTGATCATATCACGAATAATTTTCTCCTTGCCATACGTCATGGCGGGATCCAATAAAAATTTACCAGGATATTCAACTGATTTCAATTTTTGTAATTCACTTGCTATATTTTCCAAGTCATCACTTGATATTTGTCCTTGCTGCTGCTTAGCGTATTTTTGGAAAAAAGCTGATACTTGCATTTCTGATTTGGAAAATATACCATTGCCATCAGCATCTAAATCACGAAAATCCTTTTTCATTTCTATTACATCATCAGGTGTAATCATACCATTTCTTAAAAACCATAATACTGCAAATTCACATTCATCAATTCGACCATCACCATCCCCTAACCGATCCATGAATTTTAGTTCCATTTCATCAAATTCTCTTTCCCTTCGATCTTGATCCTTTTTTTTCACATAGGCCCCAGTAAAAACATTGGCAATTTCACCTAAACTATATGCGTATAACGGAACAGCAAATGTACAAAATATACAAGTAAATAACATCGATGACTCATTTGAAGGAGATGGTCCAGCAAGACCGCCCGTAGATGCTGCTGATAGAGCAAAATATAAACCTTTAATAAAAGGTTCTGTACCAAATATTTTTCCGTTTTCCTCTTCCAATATTTCAAAGATAACGGCACCAAGAACTATCCAAATACATAGTAAGCTCCATGAAACAATACTTGTAGGATGATCCCCAATCCAATTTTTAAAATGAAAAAATTGTATGCATAATTTTCCTTTTATTCCTTTATTTTGATATTGTTTGATTACTTGTTCTAGTTGCTCTTTATCTCTATCTTCATCATACCAAACTTTATCAATCGCACTTGCACTAAAGTATGATAAAACACCACCTATTAAAATGGCGCCTAAACAGATGTGTAATACTGTATACAGCATAGAACTAATAGTATATGGATTTTCAATATATTGATAGGCGCACAAAACATGTTTTTCTGTTGAATGTTCAATATTGGTAGAATTTAAATAATGAAGAACATTTTGAAACAAGCTTGTGACATTTGGGAAAGAATTTTTGTAAGAAATACATTTCTCAAATGCATTCATACCATGTTTCTTTTCTTCACTTAATGAACCAAATCCAATTGAAAAACCTGCTTGTATAGAGTAATACAACCCTTGAATAAAATTCCATTCATCTAAATAAACATAAAAAAGTGTACCTGTTAACCACCAAACACAAAACCAAAGAAATAACTTATTTCTATCATACATTTGAATTACACACATAAACTTGGACTTCTCTCTGTTGTGAGGATCATTAAGTTCAATTCTTAATGAATGTGCATCAGCAACAATATCACTTTTTTGTGAATCAAAGATACGTTTACTTGGAGAATTTTTATATTTTAATGCTGCTTCATCGATTTTCTTTTTTAAGCGAATTCTTGTTTGTTCGTCTTTTAATCCTTCCCGCATAATATTAATTGCTTGAAATTGAGATTCTGTTGAATGTGAGCCTAAGTATTCTGGCAATAACATCAGGGATACAAATTCATGGTTTTTCAAAGTTTTCATATCTTCGCTAGCTACATCTCCACTTAAGAGTGAGATATCATAGATTGATTTAGCAAGTTGTTTAGCATTACACTTAATTCCTGCTAGGTAAAGTCCTTGTATAATTTCGGAACAACTTAACGCATAATCATTATTTATGTCCCATAGATCAAACAATTTTAGTAGCTCAAGACGAAGCTCTGCGTCACTTACAAGATCTGGAGTAGGAACAAGAGGAATCTTCACTAAAGGTGTTATTGGTGGGAGTTCGAGCTGTTTCTTGCGCTCTGGCTTCATGTTTTCCATCATTGCGGGACGTTCTGTTGTTCAGTTGTTCTGTGTTGAGGTATGATTTTTGAATTTTGAGATTTCAAATGTCTGAGGGGTATTTAATTCCAGCATAAAAGCTTGCATAAAAGCTTGCATAAAAGACTTGATAAAAGAACAGAATATTAAAGAGGACCTTGTTGTGGATAGTTGGATATATAAATATAGGAACCTATATTAAAATATATTTAATATAGTAGGAACATGGGAACTAGCATGGGAACCCTACTGGAACCCTACTGTAGGAACTTCTGAAACAATGAGATACATGTACCTCGTACAGTACACAGACTGTAATGTTACCGGTAAAGTACCAAGTTATCACAGACATCACAGATTATAAGATCACAGATATTACGATACTAATACGAGTAAACTTGGTAAACCAGTAAACCTGTGGTAAACGAGTAATATTAATACTATATTTTAGGCGTTGGGACTGAGTCTATATATAAGTTGATGAAATATAACTGAGTCTCACCCATTGAGTTTGGGAACGGGGAACGGGAACGGGAACGGCCTTTGAGGTAGCTCACTACACACTCTCAAATCATATATATATACTTGGTACACTGGTACACCAAGTGGTTACAGTATATATATATAGGCTCATAGTAGGCCCTGAATTGTATTTAGGTGGGCCTAGCTCGTATCTATACCAAGTATATTATAATATATATAGCTCGGCTAAATGGGAGGAGGCCTACACTTTAACTTCGATAATATAAAAAGTTAAAGTGGTATGTATGATATTAATATCTTTCTAATTCTGTAATAGCTCCTACCTATCCCATAATCGTAATAATCCTTCTTCAATAATGGCATCATACGCACAGCAACAATTAATGCAAATTAAAGTCCCACAAGGTTGTGTTGCTGGTCAATTGTTACAAGTTAAAGCCCCCAATGGACAACTTCTACAAGTAGCAATTCCTCAAGGTCTTGGACCTGGAAGCATATTTCAAGTTCAAGTACCAGCACAAGTTCAACAACAGCAAGTACAAAAACAGGGACCAGATCCTATGGCTTTGTTTGCAGCTGTCGATACGGACCGTAGTGGTTCTATATCCGATTATGAATTATCTACTGCTTTGTCGACTGCAGGAATGCAGTTTAGTCGGAAGACATGCCGCTACCTAATCGGTATGCATGATCGTGATCGTTCTGGTACAATAGATCGAAGTGAATTTTCTTCGTTGTGGAATTACTTACAGCAGTGGAAAGCATGTTTTGATAGGTATGACAAAGATCACGGTGGTAGCATTGATTTGAATGAGCTTACGACAGCTCTAAAAGAGTTTGGCTACAATACTATGGGACCAAACTTTTTTGCTGCAATTTTACGTGCATATGATGAAGATCAATCTGGTACTATTGGTATGGATGAATTTATTCAGTTAAATTGTGAAATGTATAATTTAACACAAAGCTTTAAACGAATGCCATCTGATTCAAATGGGAATGTAACCATATCATATGAACAATTTTTACAAATGACGTATTCTGGAAGATAGTTCAAAATGATAATAAATTGATAATACTTTATACACCCAACCTGTATTCTTTATTTTCTTATCCTTTATCCTTAACCATCGTATTTTTATTTTCTTAAACCTGGTAAAAATTAAAATAGAATTTCTTTGTTTCCCCTTCTCCATTGATCGGATTCAGTATTAATTTTTTCTTCAATTTTTAATCTTTTAGTACGTGAAGTATTTTTTAATAATCCGCATGCTTTTGCTAATGCTAATGTACGCTGATGTGTTAATCCAGGGTTTAATCCTTTTAATATTAATAGTGATAATTTAATTTTCATAAATGGCCACTTTTTATTTCGAAAATATTTTAATGTGTTTCTATCTTGTATGTTATTTGACTGTTGAAATCGATTTAATAACATTTTTGTTTGTTGATTTAATTGAATGCATTCTTCTTTAGCAATTGTTAATGGTATAGTTTTTATAATATAATTTAAATTTGCTTTCATTACATTTAATATACGTTTAGCAAGATTTTGCAATGGTGTTGAGTCAACACATAATACAGATGGATCATGACATATTTCACTTAATACTCGTGGTATAACTGTTCGTGGTATACCTGGTCCATGATGTAGATTCAATACATTTATAGTATTTAGTACAAATGTATCTGAACCATAATCAATAAATTCTTGTTTCCATAGATTAAAATGACTTGTATTTGTATTTGATGATTGAAGTTGTTTTACTATTGATTTTGTACTACCTTGTAGAACATTTTTCAACATATACATTCCACGTGTATTTTGTATACATGTTGCATTTTTATTCACAAATGTGTGTCGGTCTTCGTTTTGGTTCCCCCCTGTTAAAAGATTCATTGCTCGTAATAATCCCCAAGCTTTTATAAAACCAGGGCTCATTGAAGATGATTCACAACTATGTTGAAAAGATGATAGAGCACCTAATACAGCAGATTGTTCAGATTGATTAAATGGAAGAAGTAAATTGCGGTATGATCTTTTTAATTGTTGTCGAGGTGTATATTCGTCGAAAGTAGATATAATTGCTTGGTACTTTGATTTTTTATGAAGCAAAGCAGATACAACAACTAAACTTGACGTTAAAAGAATTTGACGGTATCTAGTACAGGTAAAAGCAAGACATACTAAATCACATGAATTAAGCAGTGTTGCTAATCCGCTAACAAGAATATCATCAGCTACATGAAATAATTCTGTTTTAATGAGTGTTTTCTTGTATTCTGTTACGATTGGTGCAAATGATACGGTTATCTTTCGTTTTAAATGTGTATCACTTTGAATACATGAAATAGTATAACGGCGACGTAGAAAAGATGATTTTTGACTTGCTTTTTTTATACGAGTCGGTATACAACTTTTTATTTTCTTCCACAATTTTTTATTTTCTTGATACAATTCTTTCCCTGTAACCATATTTTTAATCTGACTTTCAACTTTGAATGTACGTAATATTTCTTTTGTTCCTTCGTGGATCAATTCAACCCAAACTTGGTTCGGAACAAAATAAGTTAAACCTGGTACAGTAGTAGCAGAAGAGGAATCTATTTTTGAAGAGAAGGATAAGGGGGGCGTTGACGACTGTTTTGTATGAACATCACAACGAACAGATTTCATCGTGTTGGTTTTGCAGATATACAACGCTAATTTAGATATGCAGGGCGGTGCGGTGATCCTTCATCAGTTATAAAAAAGATTGAAAAAAGATGATGTTTTTACCAGTTTTCAGTTTTTAAAGTTTAGAAAAAGTTCCTTAATTTTCAATAATTTTTTAATTTTCAATTTTCTGAATTTACATGTTTATAATAGGTTCCTATCACAAACAGTCTATTTATACCCCTACACTCAAGTACCCCAGTTTTTGTTTTTTTTGCCGGTGTTATAGAACTTAAACTTAGACTTATGAGACGACTTAGCTGAGATGTTAATAGTTACTGTACACTCACCAGACCACCGAGTCTCTACTGCACTATTACTGCTGTAGGTTCCTAGGAACTACCTGGTACGAGTATCACATATACTTTTACTCAATGGTGGAAAAGGGTCGGGTTTCAACATTAGGGTTTGGGAAAAATTAACTAGACTCCGGTCCCGTAAACCGTAAACCAGGTAAACCAGGTAAACATGGTAAACATGGTAAACTGGTAAACCCTGGTAAACCTGGTAAACCAGGTAAACATGGTAAACCAGGTAAACCGGTAAACCAGGTAAACCAGGTAAACCAGGTAAACCAGTTAAGAAGTTAATTGTTCAATCCGTCGAAGTAAAGTCAAACCGATAATTAAGTCTATAAATATGATAAATATGAACGAAATCACTAAGGTTCGACTACAATTTAACCGAAAAATTTGTACAAAATTTTTTGACCATTTTGACCAACTTTTTAAAGCTAATTTATAGGTACTTCTAAGATGATTCAAATGAAATGGACGGCAGATTCGGAAAATTCAGAAAATTCTGCTTTAGACACAATCATTGTCTCACACAAAATATATGAAAAAAAATATTTTTTAATCGGTTTGACTTTACTTCTTCGGATTGAACAATTAAACAACCTACTGGTAAACATGGTAAACCTGGTAAACTGGTAAACCCTGGTAAACCTGGTAAACCGTAAACCTGGTAAACGTGGCCCGAAGTCTTGTTAAGTCTATATTCTGAAAATGTTGAAATCTCGAAAACGAGTATCCTACCAGTTTTGAAGTGCGAATCGCTCTTCATCAGAATTGCCAAAAATCATCACTGCGCAAAGAAAAATTCAAGCAAAGAAAAATTCTGAAAATATGAAAAAATAAAGAATAGAGAAACAAAAGAAACTTATACAAATGCTGTTAACACCGGCCATGATGTTAGCCAGTCAGCCCGCACCAACTGCAGCGATTCTTGAGCAGAATCAAGCTAATACCTCACCCAGAGAAAAGGGTATTGTAAAATTTTATGATCCGAAAAGAAAATATGGTATAGCAACTTTAGATGACGGAAGAGAAATATTTATTACACACTCTTCCCTTTCTAACAGCTACATACCAGTTGAAAACGATACTATTGAATTTGAAGTAAACGTAACAATACGATCTTCAGGTTCAGAGAAATTAGAAACGAAAAATATTACGTGCATTCAATCATCTTTAATAGAATCAAATAAATCCACTACTACTACTACCAATACTTCCACCACAAAGAACTCTGCAACCGAAAATAAGTATATTCCTTTACCAGTTGACAACTTTAGCGTTGTTCAACCCTCCAATGCTTCAGACAACCCTCAATTTAATACCACACCTGCTTCGCAAGTCGATCCATTTAGCGTTGTTCAAGCCTCTACAAATGTAAGTTGTACGGATTCAGCTCCAAAAAATAACAAAACAAAAAGGAGACCACAAAGAAAAAAGAAAAAACAGACTCAAAATAATGGTGAGTCAAAAAATCAGCAGGCCAACAACAACAAAAATAACAACAAAAATAACAAGAACAATCGTAGTAAAAGAAGCGGCATTAGGTCGAATAAGCAAGGAGATAGACCAAATAATTCACCAGTCGTCACAAATAAATATGCTGATTCAGTAATGTTTCAATCACCTGATCCAAGTAAATTACCGAAGCCAAATTTTCGTTAGGTTGTTTTCAAAGAGAGTTCTAATAATCATTTCTCGCTATTACTTGTTGTGTTTTTATACACCAACAAGTCAATTCATTCAAACAACTTCTTTTAAACCCAGTATGTAATTAAAAAATTAAAACCAATGCCATTGAACATAAACAATGTAGAACAATAATTGCACAAAAGAGATGTATCATAGTAAATACGTAAATACAGATGTATGTAAATTAATGTATCATACAGTATGCACAATAAAAAAAAAAAAAAAAAAAAAGTTCGTAAGTGCCAGTCATGGTGGTTGAAGAGAGCTATAGTTTCATAGTTTCTCTTCTCCACACTATTTTACATGATCGAGGAACGCCAATTTAAAGAAAGTGTAAATGAGTACGGTATATGTATTACTACCAACCACGCCTTTTCTTTTCAGCTGCTTCTATAGCCAATTTTTCATTTCGTCTTTTTTTGGCAGCTTGAGCTGCTGCCCTTTTTTTCTCTTTTTCCAATTCTCGTAATGCAAGTTGTCGGTCTCTTTCGATATTTTGAATTCTATCAATCTCTTGTTGTTTTCTTTCTTTCTTTCTTTTGCTTACTTTGATTAATGCAAGACAATAGCGGGATTTCATTTGAATAATAATTGCAGCGTTATTTTCATCTTGTACTCTTTTGATATATCTTAATTTCATTAATTTTCTAATTGACAATATTCGTCTGATCCAACATTGAATTTTAAATGTAGCTTGCCCTTCAACAAATTCAACGTATAAACTATGCCATACTGTAATAATATTAGATGGGTCACATGATGTTTGATCGACTTCAAGTATAATATGTGTATATAAACCAACAAATTGTGCTGTGTGTACAATTTTTGATAATGATTTACTTAATATATTTTTTTCTTTTGTTTCCTTATTTTTATCATCCTTATCAAGTATCATAATTTGACCTTTATTGTTAACAATTTTAGTTTTGGGTGGTAATGGCATCAGAGGTAGTGGTGCATGATCTAATACTTGTATTGTACTATTTCTTTTAGCTACTTTCCTTTTTCTTGTACCTCTTTTGGTTCTTACTGGTGTATATAATTGCATTAATTTAGTTACAATTGTACTGGTTACCTTTTCTTTTAATTTGATTGCATTATTTTTTGCAATTTTTTTTTTTTTTTTAAAGATACTAGCAATACCTTTATTCAATAAACTTTCTCTTATGGCAATTGCATCTGAATGTGTTGGGCTGCATAATAATGATATGAATGTGATACAGCTAACGCCATTAGATGGCATCGAATGTTTCATTGAATTATAATGATTTGTCAATTGAATATGCAATTTTAATGCATTTTGAACATCTAATGTTACACCACCACCACCATCATCATTTTTATTCTTCGTATTATTATTACTGTTATAAGTATTTCCAAATAAAATCTTTTGTTGTTCTATTAATAGTATGTTCTGCTTATTTATTTTCTCTTCTATTTTCTTCCTTTTATCAACACAACTAAAAGCAATTTTCATTTGCCTTCTTTTTATAGCAGATAATCGTGTTTCTTCTAATATAATTAATTTTTTATTTAATTTTTCTATTTTTAATGGCAATTTTACTTTGACTATTTCATGTAATTTTGCTTCTTTTTTCCTTAATTGTGTTAAAATTTTTCTTTGTATTTCCGATTCATATTTTCTTTGTTGTATTTCAATTGGTTCTTCTTCACATGGTAACATCAATTGTATGATCCAATTTGAGTGTTTTTGACAATTTTTAATATAAGTTGTCCTGCCATTACCACACGATAATCGCCCGTTTGATGAAAATGTGCGGAGCATTGATGTTTTCATTGATGACGAGCTTAATAATGATGTATGCTTGAATTGGATTGACTTTAATATGCGTATTAACATATCATCTGGCTCGTTTAATAAATTAAATTCATTTGTACTATTTGGTTGATTATATATATCCCATTCAGAACCATCCTTCTCACCATTTGAAGGTAAATGTATCATTGCAATCATTTTGTCGCGTGAACTAGGATCTACTTGTTGACAGATTACTCTTATATTTATATAAAGCTCCTCTATATTTTGTTGACGTCGAAGTAATGATTGTTTTAATTCCCGGTATGTTTTTAATATTTCGCCTTCTTTTTTTTCATCGTAAGCTAATAGTGTGTTTGTTGATGGTGATGTTTGATCGGTTGATGATTGTGATATTATTAAAGAATGTAACCCTTTCTTAGCTCTATCCGATATTTCATTTATTTGTTTCATACCATATGGTAAATTTAAGCTCCACCATTGTCCAGAATTGTTTGCTTCTACTATTGTCCGGTTGTTTAAGTGTACGTAATCTATATTTGTGTGATGATGCCTTTCACTCATTGAGACATTAACATGTATGTGATCCGGTTGTAACCATTTTGGTGTGATCGGTTGTTTTGATGGTGCAATTAATTTAGATGGCGATGCAATTGTTTGTATCATTTGGTTACTTTTAAGATCATTCCTATCTTGTTCTTCTAAAATTTGATCAAATACCTCACGTGTACGATATCGATATTTTTTTATAATTTTGTTTAACATTTTTAATTTTCTTTTTTCATCTGCTTCACTCAAATTGTTATTATTTATTGTCGCCTCTACTTGATTTTTTAACAACAATTGATCCATTTCTTCACATTCTGCTTCAGCAAGTTTATAAATTGATTGCAACGATTTGATTGATTTACTATTTCCTCCCCCCATTGGTTTATTGTTATTAATAAATTTCAATCAAAAGTTTACAGCGAGGTTCACGAAACAATACTATAGTAAGGAAAAAATGTTTGTAATAACATAAGAAACTGTCAACAAAACATGGAACAATATTTAGGTAACCTGATTAAACAAAAAACATTTGATAAAACTTCAATATGTGAAATTGGATTGAAATACTTGTTGATCTATAGAACTTACGCATTAGCATCTTTTAATCAAAAGTTACTGTGTGGTATTTAATGTTGTTAAAATGTACTGGTACTGTCGTACTGTGTTATGTTACCTCGTAATAACGGCATCACACACGATTCAAATTCATTCTTGAAAAATGCAAATGAATAACTATGGAATTAAATGGAATATCCAAAATGATTTTTGGCAAGTAAAGAAATAAAGAATTAAATATAATTATTTCTTCTCTCTCATTTTTTTTTACAATGTATGTTAATTATTTAAATTGTGTTGTTGGATTGGATTGGACAGTTCCTAAATTTATAAGTTGTTTTTTTAACGATTTTGATTTTAATTTATGGCTGTCTAAGGTATAATGTAATGTAATGTCTATGTCTGGCTGTATAAAGATAAATATATTTTATAAACATAGGATATTTTCAAATATTTAAATATTATAATATATGCACTACTGCTGTACTGCAGTAATAATATAGGATAATAGTAATAGATAATAGAGTTTTTTTTTTTAGTTGTTTATAAATGAGAGCCCAGAGCATCACTGCTGTCATTACATGCTGTACATGTATCTACTGGACACTCTTCAGATATATGGGTCTCTTAGCGTTCTAGAAAGCGCAATACAATATATCTATATAAATTAATGTGTTCGTAGAAAATATTGTTTTTTATTGAATTTCAAACTCTAAAACATATCTAATTCGATGTTGATCTTCACGATATACCAAATATTCATTATGTTGAAAATTAGAGCTTATACCAGTAGGTTGTGCTTGTGCTTGTGGGACTTGAACATTTTTACCATCAAATTGCAATGTAACACATACATTTTCACTTGGTTCTTTTATACCTCTTGCACGTATGGAATCATATCCAGAAGGTGGTCCTGTTATTGACCAATCATCAGTTGTAATTTCATGCATATTTCCCATTGGTGCTTCAACAAGAAACATAATAACAGTTTCACGACTACCTGTACAATACGAGCCTGACTTTTCATGCATATCAGCAAGATATATACCTTTACCAACACGACCTTTTGAGTGTGGCATAATACGTAATCCTGATTTCAAAATAGCCGCAACGACAGCAACATTCGTTCCATGCCATAAAAGGCGTCGGTTTTCAAGATGATCATGGTTACTAAATCTTTGTGATTCGTTGTGACGATTTGCCCGAAAAATATTTTTAAGAGAAAATTGTCCTCTTTTGCTACTATTACCTCTGGCACTTCCCCATCCGCCACCACTAAACGAACCAGAACCTTTAGTATTTTCAAAATATTGATGTACAACGTCATAGTCTGAATCACTTGGCAATACAAGATTTAAATCGGTGCACAAAGATGAATACTGTGAATCAGTATTGCACGCACCAAGACTAAGTTGTTGACCTTGAGTTACTTGTTCCATAAGATTCATTAATTCAAATTTTTCGTCAACTTTATCTTGTGTATCAATTGCTGGCGGTATCGCATATCCAAATGACTGTGGAATTGCTTGATAAAATACTGAGGATAGTTCTTTTATCTTTTTTTGGGTCAAACCGCGCTCAATTGCATCTTCAAGATTTTCAAGTGCTTTAACACCTGCTTTAATCTGTTGTGGCATGAGCATACCTGCTGGTAGTTTTGATGGATCAATATTCACAGATTTCATTGCATCCTTGAACATATCTTGATTCGTGACCAAATCAACTAAATCAGCAACTTCTGGACAGAGTGAAGTCGACGATATGGGGGTGACGCTAGTGTTAGCACTAGTTCTGGTAGTGGAAAAATTTGGCGGTGCAAGTTGATCCAGTCCATATGCATTTGTTTTTTTGGCAAAACCAGGTTGAAGCAATTCATCACGATCATCCCATTTGTGTTTAAATTTTGATTGGAAGGTACTCTTGAATTTTTTGATACCCGTTTCTGAATCGTATGGACCATCCAACAAATACTTGCCAGGTTCCCCAAGTTTACCATGTCGTGTAAAAACGTATGTTCCTTGAGCAAAACCATTTTTACCACGTGTAGTTTTTGGATGTTCAATCAATTGAACACGATACATTTTATTGTGATTTGATTCACCCTTTTTAGTTGCGATATGAGTTCGATGACCAAATGCATCAAAAACACTATACACTGAACCAGTTGCACCGCCACCAGTAGAAAGACCACCAAAGCATCGAGGTTGGAGACCAATTGGTACATATGGATCCACTGTATTAAGACATGGTGTTGGTAAATTTCCTTGATGAAGAACTCCTGTTATTGGCTTGGTTTTTGATGGTTGGGCGTTTTTTGCTGCTTTAAGTGGACGGTGTGCAAGTTGACCAGATGATGGCGGCGGTGGTGGAGCAACAGCTTTACGTTTTTTCCCCTTCTTAGTACTTGCATTTGGTGTAATGGGTACAGATGTACACTGAGGTACAACAATCACTTTGCGTGAATTACTATTGTTATTGCTGCTGCTACTGGAGCTATAACTACTTGAAGTGGATTTAGAGGTAATTCTGATCGGCCTTGTTGTTCCTGATGACTGATTTGTCTGGGTTCCTTTCTCAAAGTCCGCCAAATAAACATAATTACCACTAGTTATGAGGCGTGTACTTAAATTTGACGATTGTTTACTGGCCAACCACTGGGAGTAACATCCTACCACAATTACACTAGCTTCATCTGAATAATCATACCAGCCATCTGGCTTGTTTTGTGGGTCATTCTGGAGATAGTACTGGCATATTTGATTGTTATTTGCACTTGTACTCGTGTAGACGTATTTACTCTTTTTTGCTTTATTTTTTCGTTGAGCCCATGTGAGGCCTGTCTTTGATTTAAACACTTTACAAAAATCGTCAATTGCCTCCTGGGAAGCATTATTTGAATTCGGCGAGTAATTTATCATTTCTGCCATACCACCCTGACCCGTGCGACCATAACGTTTATAAAGGTAAAAATTATGCCCCCCACCAACGAGAGGAAGCATGACAACTTGCATGAAGTAATATTTGTCCTCATTCTTTGCTGTATCCACTTTGGCAAGTTTGCAATGGTAAATTTGATATACTTGTGGAATTACACCACCGGCAAAAGTACAACCAGGATCAATGACAGATGAATCGCTGGAAGGTGGTACCATACCTCGAAGTGAAACTGCGCCACCGTCGTTTTTCTGTTTGTTTGTAGTTGTTTTGCATGTAGCTTTAGCTTTGGCCTTGGGTTTGGCCTTGGGTTTGGCCTTGGGTTTGGCTTTGGGTTTACTTCCTTTCGACGCTAGTGATGACGAAGAGGAAGAAGAAGAAGAAGAAGAAGAGGACATCATTTGATCAACCCAGGCTTCGTCAACTATAGTAATACCGTTTTTTCGTGCTTTAATAGTTTTACTTGAATTTGACTGCAGGTCGTCCACCAAAAGGTGAGTGACGGCTTTAGTCAAAGATTTGGCAACAGTTGCGCCAGCAGCAATTAACTCTTTTATTTTTACCGCTTTGGTTTTGCCTGACGGCATTGAACCTGATATACAGTAAACATGGTTGGTTAGAGGCATGTTATTGATGAATGCTTAATTTCAATAATAAAAATTACAGGCTCTTCTTAATCTTCAAGCGGTTTTGTATTGTTAAACCTGTTGAGTGGTTGAATATTTGTTGAATGTTGAATTAGAATGACGAACAGACAGTCTGTGTTTTTGTATTTAATTTTAATTTTTTGTGTTGAAAAAAGAAAAAAAGTCGGGCAGTGTGTAGTTCCTAGGGTTCCTAAAGTTCCTAGTCGGGTTTTTTTTTTTTCGCACGCTGTGTCCCACACACTGGTAAAAGGGGTGCGAAAATGAAAATGCGAACCTGAGAGAGTTACTGAAAATCCACCACATTTCACCATCAAATCCTCATAAATGGTCATCTCCATATCCAACAACAAATCACCGTCAAACAACATCGTTCATTTCTCAATACAATCCACATTGCACGAATGCATTGTAGACTTACAAAAGTAACAGAAAATTATAATAATATTTTATTCGGCAATCTCTGTGTCGAATTTTTATATGATTTATCTTCAAAACTGAATAAGGAACGACATCCATCGTGGTGCTCCTTGAGGTAATATATGCCGTTGTTGATAGAAATTTGATCCAAGTATAACACTTTTGGACCGTCCCTTCGGGCCATAACAATCTTTTCTTGGATTGAACATACTTGGCGGGACCGGTCAATCATTTCATTGCACTTCATTCTGCGTGTTGTTGTTTTTTAAACACGCCCAGAATTAATCGGTTCCGATAAAATAATGCTTGTTTTTGATGTGGGAACAATCAGAAGTGACACCTGACAGAAAATACACACGACCGAAGCGCTCCAATATGTATTTGTTGTAGAATTCCAGCAAAGGTTGTGACAAAACGATGATTCTGTGTTGAATTTTAACGAAAATTTCCTTTGCCACATCGCGCAATCGTACGCAAAAAATGGGCAAATTTTTTTCAAAATATCCCCCGACTACCGAATTGCCCAGCTGGCACGGTCCGGCGAAGTACGTCAAATCCAAGCAAATATTGTTAAGGCGCGAAAACAGGGTGAGACCGGACCCTGCCAGCTTGGCAAATCGGTAAAAGGGGGATATTTTCGTTGTTATTTTGGGTACCGTTTTTTATAGAGATTAAGCGTTGTCCGTTATAAAATATCAAATTTTGTCACTGACGTTGCTTCAGGCAACAAACTAGGATGCACGTCCATTGAAGAAGTAGTAAAGTAAGCTACCGCCGATGTCTGGTGTGGTTTACTACATTTTATCTTTACAGTACTCGCTTGCAGATGGTGGAGGCCTTGCGAGGAGATTGTTGCTGTATCGTTATAAAATTGGGTTAAATACTCCCTGATAGAGAGAAATTTCGATATTTGCCTTTTCTGAAAATTGCACTCACTTCCCTGAAATTTACCAGTGTGTCCCATGGCATGGTGGTACCATCGTACAGTTAAGTACAGTGAGCTCAAGCTCTACACCCAAAGGTTTTAGTATGGAAATCCCGATTGTGAATTTCAAGCTCAAGATGAACAAGATGATTTAAATGAATCCCGACAAGATGACAACACGACAAAAAACACGACAAAAAACACGACAACACGGTCGGGTGCGCAGCTTTTTATTCATATTAATATATCCAGACTTGACGAATTGGAAAATGGTATGGGAGCTCGGGAGCTCAAAGCTATGTTCCTATCTACAGACCTCAAAAAAAGCTGCGCACTGCGCACCCGAATTAACCCCGAACGTGTGTGGTGATGTCGAATTTTTGTACTTTCCTACTGCTGTGTATAAATATATGAATAGGAAAATAGAGGAATTAGAATAGGTTCCTATAAATATATATACTGTAGCTCTAAAATACAACATTAACATTGAACAATAATGATACGTAATCTTCTTGGTGTTGTTGGACGTTCAAAGACTCACTGTACTCGTCGCAAATACTACACAAACTACGAGCAACCTCGCGCAATCTACGCTGGTTACCGCATTTATAAAGGTAAAGCAAGTTTAGCTTTTAATTCTATTCCACCAACTTTTCGTAAGTTACCAAGTACTCAAGATAATGGACAACATGCTTTAACTATTGACAGACCAGGTGTTATGTTATTAGAATTTGTACCGTCAATGGGCGAGCGTCAATTTGATTACAACAGAAAACAGGTATTTGCCCTATCAGCAGGAGAAATTGGTGAAATTGTTGCTAAAACTGCTGCTGGTAAAAGCTGTAGTCTTATTCATGATCCATCAAAATTTAAAGGTAATATGGTTGATATGACAACTTCAAATAATAGGGATAATAAAGATATGAAGCGAGTTAATATAGATCCGATGGACCGAAAAGATGGCTTCTTTATATCATTCAACAGTGATAATACTAAAATTTCTGTACCAATTACTACTGGTGAATTTGTTGTTGTAAGGCAACTTTTATTAACTGCAATACCACATTTATTAGGTTTTGAAGCGTCATGGAATTTGACTAATATGGAACCAAAGGAACAGAATTCTGGATACGGTGGTGGTGGTGGTGGTGGTGGTGGGTATGGTGGGAGAGGGGGTAATAGTGATGGTGCTAAGGTAGGAGATTCACATTATGGTGGTTCAACACTTGGAAACAGTAGTTCTAAACAAGTGTTTAATCCATTTGATAATCAAACTGGAAGTAGTAATGCTACCAAAAGCAGTGGAAGTAGTAGCAGCACAAGCAGTAATTGGTTGGATGAATTGTAAACAGATTTGAAATATTTGAACATTAAAACGATTTCTACCGTTAATTTTAGATGTAAATTTATTGACTGTAAAACTGTAATATATGCTCACTGCAGTATTCAAATTCACGGATATCATATCATGTGGTCACAAAAATAAATAGGTAGATTTTCCACCTTTACCCTTAATCATTCTTTTTGCTTTTTTTGTGCCAACTATTCTTTCTAATCTTAAAGCATCAAATTTTGTAAATAAACATGTAACAGATGGATCTGCCATCGACGAAGGTGTTCTGACATCTTTTTCGCTTGTTGATAAGACATTTAACATATCTGGGTAGACAAATTGATGTTGTGGTGGTGCATAAAATATAATATGTCTTGCACCTCTTATTCTAAACCGATGATAAAAATGGTTTCTTTCTGTATATATCAATAATCTTTGTTCACCATGAAAAAATAAACTACGGTTTCTTGTTTGTTCTTTTGGTTCCGTATATTCTGAACATAATGCTGGTCTTAATCCTTCTTCTAAAAATATATTTTTAATTCTTAAAAAATCAAAATATGACGGTATAAATAAAATTGTACCTTGTTCTTTTTCTTTGTTAAACATTGTTTCCGTTTCTGCGTCTAAACCGCTGCATATTCTCTTTAATTTAGGAAGCATATGTTTTACAAAAAACTCGAATCTCTCGTCATCTGATGATACTAATGAATCACATTCAATACGTTTAAATAGTTGTCTTACTTTGGGTACAACTGATGTAATTGATCCTTGAATGTAATTTGAACGTGTTACTTTGACAATGCCACTTTTATTATAACATGAGCGTTTTGACATAGATATCACTTCAGGCATTTTAAATGATGATATGAATATTGTTTGACGATGATATTTGCCTAAATTTAATAAATCAAATTCTCTTACTCTTGAAAAATCAATGGTTTGTGCCGCTTCATTTTTAGGTGTTTGGTTCATATATGACATCAGTTGCTGTAAATGGTCCCAATTTTGCATTTCTAATGCTTCCATTTGATCAACTAATAGTATTTCAATAGATGCTAAAAAATCATGGTCGATTCTTTTATTGCCCTTTTCATCTTCACCTTCTGCGCCCATTGCCATTCTTAATCCTAGTGGTGATGCGACGATAATATCAGAGGTACTAAAATCACTATACATTTTGACTTCTTTTCTTGAAAACGATATACCCAATGTAAAACAATCATTATCATTTCTAGCAAATAATTCAATCCAATCTTCTTGTCTTCTTCTACCGTCTCTTGTGTGCTCGCGTGCTTTCAAGATCTCATTTTCTCTTGCTAAACGATCTCTTTTATATTCGTCCACATTTTTACTTGTATCATTATCATCATAGTCAGCCATTTCTGGTAATCCATACTCAATTTCAAATCTTTTTAAATTATGAATCTGTTTCACAGATTTTGGTAAAACATTTAAAATTGATTTGACATATCTTTCTGCAGATGATCTTGTTGGTAATACAATCAATACTCTTGTACGACTTAAACCTTGATCACGGTGTTCATCTTTTACTACTTGATACGATGGTGTGCTTTCTTTGACATCAAGTAAACTATTCAATGGCTTTTGTAGACTGTTGCTAGTGGTGGTGGTAGTATCAGTATTTTTTTTCCTTTTGTTACTCTTTTTTCCCTCCTTTTCTAATGTTTTTCTTACTTGATTAGCATTCATTTCTAATTTCTTTTCTGTTCTGTTTTTTTTAATTTGTGATGAATGCATACTGACCGCATCTCTAGCTTTTGTTATATGATTTACAATATGTAATGATAATAATTCACGTAATTCCCAACCAGAACCGCCGGTACAACTTTCTTGATCTTCTTTTCTTTTTACTAATACTGTACGGTCCATATAAATTAAATCATCGTATTGATTAATGGATGGATATAATAGTGATTGTAATGGTGTAAGTCCATTTTTATTACGATTTTTACCTTTTTTTCCTAATTGTAACCATTTTGACGCTACTCTTGGTTTTAAACGGAAACCATTAACTAAATTACGATTCTTAGATGTTGGAAATAATTCTGTGCTTTGATACTGAACAGTCAATGTTGAACCAGATGGTGTCGGTATTGTATGGAAAGAACATGATGACCTTTTTTCTGCTGCTGCACGAACTTTGTC
>JACKZZ010020954.1_pt1 | contig 40897 bp, 42 predicted proteins | sample 8027871 | NCBI WGS metagenome assembly JACKZZ01 (sample SAMN15724774, study PRJNA655200) | protist metagenome | isolation source: fluorescence activated cell sorting (FACS) single amplified genomes of... | place: USA: West Boothbay Harbor, Gulf of Maine | collected 2000-07-19
GGGGTTATATTTTTTAGAGATCCACTTGATAAACACCCACATGATGTTGATATTTCAATGCTTATGCGTTTATGTGATGTCCATTTAACCCCACTTGCAACCAACTATAAATCAGCCCACATTTTAGTTAAATATTTTAAAGGAAAGTAAACGGCTTCTGCGCAAGGACTTGGAGAAGCGAGGAATTGTTCGTATATTTACGGGGTAAATGAGGCGCGAAGCCGAGTTAAGTATTAAAAAAAATAAAGGTTATGCAAGTTAAAATTAAAGTTCAAGCGCAGTATTTCGAGAATTACAATGTTGATGCAGATGGTTTCAACAATTATGGTGATAAAAAACCTCATTGGAAGCCAAAAGGTGGTCAGGAATTTATTTTTCCAGTTAGTGATGATTGGGCAATGTATGTTGATAGAGATGAGATGGTAGAAGCCATTGATCAAATGCTTGCTAATCAAAGCAATGTTGCTTGTAAGTATGAATATCGTGAACATGATGTTGATTTCGGTACTCCAATCGTTCTTGAAGGTCTTCAAGAAATGCGTAATGAAATATTTGCTTAAATAATAAAGGTTATGAAAAGTAGAGAAGATATAATATTAGCACTAGTAAGTGAGTATGATAAGAATATTAAAAGTTTCTACAACACAAAACAACAAATTGAAAAAGCATCTGAATATTTTGTATCATACAAAAACGGAAAACATTATGACAGATAAAGGTAGAATAGAAGAAACATTTAAACAAGAAGTTTCTTCTGATGTAAAAAAAGCATTAGAGTTAATAAGTAAAGGTTTTTATTTAGCAGAAAACAATACTGCTTTAGAGCATAAAGAGGGTGGTTATTTAAAAATAAGTAAAGGAGTAACTAATTATTTCAATAAATAATGAGTAAAGAACTAAGCCGTTAATTTTAGAACGATGAAAATAAAATATTATAGCAAGGTTATGACAAAAAGAGAAATTCAAAGACTCCACAGAGAGCAATTTTTTACAGCAGTATGTGAAAAATACCCAGGAACAGTAGTTGATAGTGAAATGGGTGGTAGGTGGACCATTTCAATGGAAAATGGTTTTAGATTTGACTTAAGTAATATTAGTTATGGTGGTCAAATTGATTGTTATGAAATTAGAGGGTCTGAAGACCATGATTTTGCTGTGGTGCTTGAACAAAGATTACAGTTACTTTGGGACAGTTTAAAATAAAAGTTATGAATAAAAAAGAAAAACAATTTATCATCAATTATCTTCAAAAGAATTTAGATGAATCAGTACAGATGTGGGATGACAAAAAACCACATGCTCAAATTGTAGGATTTCTACAAGGTACTATTAAATCATTAATCCATAGTTTAGAAGAATGACATTTAAAGAAATTTTATTATCAACTATTGAAGATAATCGACTAGAAATGTTGATGCCTTCCCGAGAATACTCCGAAGAAGAACGCGTATATATGCGTGGTTATAATCAAGCGCTGGAGGATATGCTTGATGATTATGACAGCGAATTATACACAATTAATCACGACAAATACACATATTCATTAAATTAATAAACATATGAACCCAGTAAAAACAGATTACCTAGAAAATTATGCTCATAGCGAAGAGGTATTTAAAATGAGCCAGCTTTTAATTAAAGTTGAGAAGAGTGGGCTATTGATAGAGGTTATGCATACTGCACTTCTAGAAGTAAAATCTAACCCTACAACATCCCCACTACTTACTTTACAAATCGCAGTAGAAGATTGGGATATTTAAAAATTTTTTCGTATATTACAGACAAATAAATAAAAAGTTATGGCAAAAAATAGAGATTTAAAAGTAGAATTAATTAATGAGTTAGCATTTTTAATTGGGTTACAAGAAAAAGCTTGGAAGTATCATCCAAATAATCCAAATGCTACAAGTATAGTTGACGAATATGCTCAACTTCAGATAGACATTGAAGCTGTTGAAAAGGCTCTTAAAGATGTAGATTAACTCTAAATGGGGACGAAAGTCCCCTTAATTTGCTACTGTGGTGGAATTGGTAGACACGAGGGACTTAAAATCCCTTGAACAGTAATGTTCGTGCGAGTTCGATTCTCGCCAGTAGTACAACTTACGGACTCATAGCTCAATTGGATAGAGCATCGCCCTTCTAAGGCGACGGTTATAGGTTCGACTCCTATTGGGTTCACTTTTATAAATTACTTGGAGGGGGAGCATTCTAGTTGTATATTTATAGTTACACTATAAAATGTTTCAACTTAATGTATAGTTTTTTAAAAGAATTTATTTCTTACAATCATAATTTCGGGATTAATGTTTCATTATCCCCAAATTTTCCTAATAAATATTTATCTCCTCTAGGTAAACTTAATATTATAATTTCCGAAAATGGAAATATATTAGAATCTTCAGAAATATCCCCGGGGCAAAGTATTCGCTTTCCTTTTTCATGTTATCAAGAAGTTGATATCCAACTATTTAGTTATCTTGAGGGGGTGTTGGTTGAAATTTGGAAATCTAATTTTACTTTAAATAATAAATATGTTGTTGTAGATTTACAACCACATAATAAAGATGAGTTTGATATTTGGGTTGAATATTTAAAATGGTTTCAAAACAAAACTTCATGCAATTTACATCTAATTCATAAAAATTATAATCAAGATTTTTTCCCACCCCCTAATGGTGAAGAAGCATTTGCTTCATATGTAATATATTGGAATCCTGATCAATGGGCTAACCCATTAGGGGTTGATGTTAACCCATATGATTTAATTAATAACGCACTTTTTAGAATATGAAAATAATAGGTTTATCTAGTTTTAGCCACGATGCTACTGTCACTTTAATAGAAGATGGTAAAATAAGAGCATGTTATTCTGATCAAAGGTTTACAAGGGATAAATATAATTTAGCTCCAATTCCATCTCTTACCCTTAAAACATTAATGGAGGATTATAATTTATCTCCTACCATGGGAAATCTTAGTTTTGCATTGGGTAATCCTGTTTATACTAACGACCCCTTAATTAAAGAAATTGTTAATATGCGTGGAGAAGCATCTGTGTATAACCATCATGAATGTCATGCCGCAACCGCATATTACACGTCGGGATTCGCGGAAAAAACGTTGGTATTTACATTAGATTCAACATCATCTACCAACTGGGTAAAAGATAAAATGACCAAAGATGATTTGGATACTTTTGATAAACAAACCTTTAAATCAGTTTATGGAGCTATATTTTCGTGTGAAAATAATAAATTAACTAAATTAGAAGAATTTAAAGGAGCGCCAACTAATCTCTTTCACCACTATGGAAATAGCATTAATTGTTTAGTTACCATGTGGCAAAAAATTACTATGAATGGGTATGGGTTTAAATTTGGAGACGAAGGAAAAATTATGGGCCTTGCACCCCAAGGAAAATTAAATCAAGATTTATATAATAGGCTTATCCAATACATTAAATGGGATAGTATTATAGCCTCAGCATTTAACCATGAATTACAAATTCTTAAATCTGAAGGGTGGTTTGAAGGGGATAAAATGAAGGATTTTGCTTATACTTGGCAAAAAGTAACAGAAGATACTACACTTAAACTACTCCAAGAAATAATTATAAAATACCCAGGACATACAAAAATTGCCTTAGCTGGTGGGTTTTTTGCTAATGTGAAAGTTAATCAAAAAATTAATGAATATCTCCCATTTAATGAGTTATATGTTGCCCCTTGTATGGGGGATAATGGAATTGGGCTAGGTGCTGCTATTTTAAAATCTGTAGAGTTAGGAGAATTTCAAAACTCTAGATGGGATGATGTATTTTTAGGAAAAGGATTTACTAATACAGAAGTATATGAAGCTATTGATTTAGATATTTTTCAAATTAAACCTTTAGATCCAAAATATATTGCTGAAAGATTAATTGAAGGTAAATTAGTTGGATTGTTTAGAGGTAGATCTGAATATGGGCCTAGGGCTTTAGGAAATAGAACAATTTTATGTGATCCTAGAAAAAAAGAAAACCATGAATATATTAATAAAAAGTTAAAGCGTAATGAAATTATGCCATTTGCCCCTATCATTATGTCTGAACATATTTCTGAAATTTGTTATGCTTATAAATCTTTAAGGGCTGCTGAGTTTATGACTTTATGTTTTACTGTTAAGGAACAATGGATAAGTAAAATTCCAGCTGTAATTCAAAATGATGATGCTACCTGTAGAGCACAAGTAATATCAAAAGATAGAAATAAATTTTGTTGGGAGGTGCTAGAACAATTCCGTATCTTAACAGGTGTTCCCGTATTATTAAATACAAGTTTTAACAGTCATGGTGAACCTATTATAAATGATCCATCCCATGCTTTAAATCACTTTAAAAATGACATTGTGGATGTATTAGTACTAAACAATATGATTATAGAAAAGAAATAATTATGGGACATTATGAAGATGCTTATTATGAAATTTACTATAAAGTAAAAGAAAAAAATATTCGAGAGGAATTCGATAATCAATTGAAGAAGATGAATCATCAATCTAAACATAAATATAAAACACCTAAAGAAAAATGGGAGTATGCCTACGCTCGCATTACTGGCCCAATATAAAATATGTATAATGAAAACAAAACTAATGGGATTAGATAATATTTTTGAATTATTTTCATCTAATGAAGATTTAGATGGTGATAATAATGAAGTGCAAATTGATTTTACCCAAACCCCTATATACTGGATTGGGATGTACAAAAAATTAGTACTTAACCATATTAATTTTAATAAAAAAGTTTTGAAATTCTTTAAAGAAGCTAATAAAGAATTAGATATAGAAGATGTTAAAGAAGCAGGAGAATTTGTAGTTTATAATAGAGCTTGGCATTATATAAAAAATGTAAATTTAGAAAATCAAGAAAATATTGAAGCATTACTTAAATACTCAGATGAATATCTAGATACTTCCCTTTTATTAGGAATTAACTTCTTTGAACAATCCGAAGAATATGAAAAATGCGCCCATCTTAAAAAAATTCTAGATAAAATTGAAGAGATTTCAATTTAAACTTGGTTATTAGAGATTTCTCATGTAACTTCAAATCACAGGTTTAGAAAAAAAGGGAAAAGAGATAAGAAAGGAAGGAATTAAGGATGATAGGTTGGAATAATGGAGATATGTTTGTATATTGGGGTATAAAATAAATAATTTATGAGAAATAGAGAATTAATAGGAAGGAAATTTGATCAAATGGAAGGAAAAATCCAAACACTCAAATATATGTTAAAAGGGCAAAGTACTGCTAAAGAATTTGCTACAACAGTAGAAGAATTATCAACCCTACAAAATGATCTTAGATCCATAGTAGATAGAGACATGAATCCATTAAAAAACGGATAATATAAATTTAAATTAATAAAAGTTATGAAGTTAAAAGCAGAACAAATCCAAATGAATTGGGTAGAATTTATGAGTAATATTGATACTTATATTTCATCTCCACGTAAAGAACAATTAAAAGCATTTTATGAGAAATTTGAAGATCGTATTTCTCTCATGCCCGCTTCTCATAAAAAAGAATATCATTCGGCCTTTCCCGGTGGTTATGTTGACCATGTTAATAGGGTAGTTAAGGCTGCTTTATCTATATCTGCTGTTTGGAGTGGTTTTGGGGCAGATATGTCTACTTTTACTACCGAAGAATTAGTATTCTCGGCTATTAATCATGATTTAGGTAAAATGGGTGATTCTGAACATGAATCTTACATCCCCCAGACTGATAAATGGAGAAGAGATAAATTAGGTGAAGAATATATGCATAATAAAGCTATTGCATTTGCTGCTGTCCCAGATAGAGGATTATTTTTACTCCAGGAACATGATGTTAAATATACATTTAATGAAATGATGGCTATTCAAACCCATGATGGTTTATATGATCCAGCAAATGAAAAATATCTAAAATCATTTATGCCAGAAACTAAACCTAGAACATCACTACCATTTATCCTACACCAGGCAGATATGATGGCAGCAAGAATAGAGTTTGAAGTTGAGTGGTTACCTAAATTTAAGAATAATGTGGATGCTAGTAAAAATAATTTTACATTGAGTAATGAAAATAAAAAAACCCACGTTAATGTTGCTAAATCAAAAGCATTAGGTTCAATTAAGAGCGAAGGTTTAAAAAATTTATTAGATAATTTATAATGGAAATATCAACAATATTAATTATTTCACTTTCAATATTAGCAGTTGTTTTATTATATACAACTATTAATTTATTAAGAAAAAATGAAAAAGCAGAAGATATAGTAGTAGGTTATCTAATATATTTGGATCAAATATCAAAGGTTATAGAAGCTTCAGATGAGAAATTGAAAAAAATTGATCAAAAGGAATCATTTAAAAGTGATGATGAAATTGGTTTTTTCTTTGAACAAGTAAAAAAAATTCAAGAAATTTTGAATGAATTTAAGTTAAAGAAAATCAAATAAAAAAATCACATGGATGATATAATCAGAAAACACAAAGCCCAAAAACAGTCAAGAAGGTATTTTACTCAAGATACTGAAAATGCTATTGTTCAATATAACGGGTCAACTGATTCTGAAGAACGTAGTCGTTTATATGCTGAATTTATTCATTGGCCCTTTTATAAATTAACTGAAAATATAATTCATACATTTAAATTTTATTATACTGATGGAGTTGAAAATTTAGAAGATCTACAACATGAAATAATTACATTTCTTTTATCTAAAATACACCTATTCAGCCCAGAAAGAGGTGCTAAAGCCTATTCATATTTTGGTACAATAGTAAAACGTTGGTTGATAGTATATAATCAAAAAAACTACAGCAATAAAATTAAAAATGTATCAATTTCAGATTTAAATAATTATTCTAATTTAGATAAATCATCAGTAGGTTTTATAAACTCTTCAAGGATGAATAAAGAAGTAAATTCTATTACTATTGATAATAATGAAGATAATGATGGTGATGAATTAAATCTTAAAGGTTATAAATATCCCGATAAATTATCATTTTTTATAGACCAATATACGGAATATTGTACTAAAAATATTTACACTATTTTTCCTAAAGAATATGATGCCCAAATTGCAGATGCTATTTTAGAATTATTTCGTAAAAGAGATGCAATTGATGTTTTTAATAAAAAAGCACTTTACATTTATATTAGAGAACAAATTGATGTAAAAACCCCTAAAATCACCAAAATTGCTAATGTCTTATATGGTATTTTTAAGAAAAAATATTTATTTTATTTAGAACATAATTATTTCCCTAACAAATAAATTTCATTTAATGATATTTATAATCAAAAACCATGGGACAATTAGATTCAGTTATATTTGGTGAAAAAAAATTTTCGGATATTTTAGAAGAAATTTACAATAACCAAAAACGAAAAGAAGCACAAGTTACAGCTCTAATAAGTGAGTTAAAACCTTTAGTTCAAGAAATTGGAGATGCTACTCTTATAGTACCTCTTATTAAAGAGTATATGGAAATAGGAGTTAAAAATGATGAACAACTCATTAAAATGGCTACTATAATCCAAAGGGTTATTAATAACAGCACAACTGATGATGGTAATTTTGGCATATCCGAAGAAGAAAAGAAACAATTACTAGAGGAAATGGATAAATTACAAGTTGGAAAAAATGAAAAATAATGGCTGGATCTAATGGTTTACAAATAATACCAGCAAGGGTAACCGAGATTATATTAGATAACTCTAACCCTGAGGTCTTTGACGAAAATGGGAATTGGTCAGGTATTGGGACTATCTTTTATAAAAGAATACAAACCCCCAATTCTAACCCTACTCCAACAGAACAAAGCACCGCTAAACCTTTATTCCCTAATGTTAAAATATATCCTTTAATAAATGAGATAGTTTATTTAATATCCCTCCCAACATCAGGTAATGAATCTTTACCTAATAGTGAGAGGTTTTATTATTTCCAACCTGTAAATATATGGACTAGCAACCACCATAATGCAATCCCATCCCCATTTGAAAATACTCTTCCAGATTCACAAAAACAAGATTACCAACAAACCGAAGCGGGTGCAGTAAGAAGAGTAACTGATGGGGGTACTGAAATAAATTTAGGTTCTACATTTGTAGAAAAATTAGATATAAAACCATTATTACCTTATGAAGGAGATGTTATATATGAAGGTAGATGGGGTCAAAGTTTTAGATATGGTTCAACTGTAAATAACTCAACTATTTCTAATCCCTGGTCTAGTGCGGGTGAAAATGGAGATCCTATTATAATTCTTAGAAATGGTCAACACGAAGATGGAGAAGACCCATGGGTGCCTCAAGTAGAAGATATTAATAAAGATAAAACAAGTATATATCTTACATCTACCCAGAAAATCCCAATTGAGACGGCTGGTAATAATTATAAATCATACCAAACACCCCCAATAGAACCTAACCAATTTGATGGAGAACAAATAATTTTAAATTCAGGAAGATTACTATTTAATTCTAAAAATGATTCTATATTACTTAATTCTGATAAAACTATAAATTTACAATCATTAGAAGATATAAATTTAGAATCACCAAAAACCGTTATTCAATCCGAAGAAATATTATTAGGAAATAAATTTGCAAGTGAATCTGTTATATTAGGGGATAAATTTTTAAACGATATGAGTAGATTATTAACTCAAATAATAGCTTTAAGTACAGCCTTACAATCCCCAATAGGTACCCCTTCTCCTTATGTACCAAACGTTGCAATACCTCCAGCTGCGGTTCAATGCCAATTACAAGCAAATCAAATGCTTAATAGTCTTGAAACATATAAATCTAAAATAACTAAAACTAGATAATGGGGTTAGATAAAATAATCGTAGGTCAATTAAATAGTGCAACTGCTAATGCCTTTAAACTTAATATAGCTGTTGATGGGATTCAAGACCTCGTTATTGATACTGTAGCCTTAAAAATTGAAGATGAAGTTCCAATTCCATTACCTTTTAATATATCGGTTGCCGCTGTATTAAAACAAGAGCAACAAATTCCAAAAACTATTACAAAAGAATTATTAGTTCAAGAATTTCCCCCTTATTCTACAGCAGCAATAGCTCTAAAACAAATCCCAGAACCACAAAAAAAAGAAATAAGCGATATTTTAGATGAAATTGAGGGTATATTAAATAAAAATATAGAAATTAAAAATACCCTATCAGGAGCTTTAAATACTGTTCTTAAACCCGTTGATACTATTGCAAAATTAGTAAGTACTCTAAACCAAGTTATTCCTACTTTAAAAACAGTAGTGACTATTATTAAAGCATTACCATTCCCAACTTCAGTACCCCCAGGTGTAGGTATTCCTGTTAATATTATTAATGGGTTTACTAATACTTTAATTACAATAGATGATTCTTTATCTAAATTAGGAGGTCCTATTGATGCTGCCGATCAAGGGATTAAGGGAATTCAAAGTAAAATTAAACCTATAATTGCAAAATTATCAATATTAGATCCTATATTTGATAAAGCAACACAAATAATAATTCTTATTAGAATTTTATTAGACTTTGGGGGGGATTTAGAAAATTTAACCCCAGAAAAAATTAAAGGTGTAGGTGATGCTGTTCTTGGAAGACAAGCAGTTATAAAAGCAATCACACCTGGACCCTTAACATCAGATAGTAGTGCTGCAAATGCTTTAGCAAATGCTGAGTTAGATAAAAGTTTACAACCTGGATCATTAAATCCTCTTATATATAAAGGGTTTAAATTAGAATTACAATCTGACCCAGACAATCAATATTCTTTTCCATCTCGAAGAATATATGGAAAGTTTCAAAATGAGGTAATAGAAAATTCTTTAGGGTTTAATAGTGCACAAAATAATCTTTTAGGTATAGATGCAAGACTTTTAAATTCCCTTAAAGACTCTGACATATATAATCTTCCTGCAGTAGTAGTTACTGAAGAAAATGATGATAGGATTACTGAATTAACCCAAGGACACCCATATTCATTTTCTTCTTCTACTCAAGTTTTATTAAGTGAAATATATTATGAAATAGACCAATTAATTTTAGGAAAAGAAAGTATAATTGAAAGCGAAAATGAAAATGTAATACGGGATGACTCAGGTAAAGCTGTAGGAGTTATTTATGATCGTCCAGGTATTTCTACACTTTTTACCCCAGGGGCAAATATTGATTATATTTTAAAAGCCATAGGTTTAAGAACAACCAAAACTACACTCACTTCAGATTCAGGAGGAACATCAGCATCTGCCACTGCCACTACCCAGGTAATGGATCCAAATTTAGAACCACTACCCAAACCCACCGATGTATTAAGTAATAATCAAGGTATTGTTTTTAAAAATTATGTAGAATATGCTTTAGATAAAAATATAGTTAGAGATGCAAAGGGTGGTTTAGTAGGAAGAATACCAGGAGAATATGGTGTAATATTAAAATCAACCCCTGCATTCGCTACTGGGAGAGGCGCAAGTACATCAGATGTAACAATTAGTTCTCAAGATTACCATAATGACATACAGGGTATTTTTGGAGATCAAGCACAAATATATGTTACAAGTAGATTTGGTACAGTTTTCCAATCATATAAAGATGCAAACCCCCCAGGAACCGGAAAAATATTAGGTAACGTTCAAATAAACTCTCAAGGAGGTGGATTGTTAGCAGCTGGACCATTAACTCCTATAGTTTATTATCCATTTGGAGTTGCAGGTGCACCAAATGAAGTTAGAAGAAATACTGATGGTAGTTATTTTAGATTTTATTCATCTAACCCAGATCCAAGCTATGCTAACACTGCTCTTTTCCTTTCCGGAAGTGGTACTTTAGGTGCAACAAATTCAAATGCACAATTATCGGCTAGTACTGGTTGGTTTAGTATTACACCTCCACCAACAACTCCATTTGATTCATATGGAACTTCAATTGGTGAAATAAGAAGAAATACAGAAACTTTTAATTCTAAACAAGTATCTAATGCTTATAGATGGAATAATAAAACTTATATATGGGAAGATAATTTTGCAGGTACAGGTGTAGGAGGTAATAATACTACTTACATCCCTGATCCATTTCAAAGAGTTGGAAATTATATTGGTGAACCTGCTTATCTATCCATATTCCAAAAATCTATTGGAGGACAATATACTAATCAGAAATTATTTCTCTATATATGGGAGGAGAAATATGATGCAGGTCTAAATAAGAATGAATTAGGATTAAGATGGGTAAATAAAGGAACAAGTTGGGTAATGAATACAACCACACCTTTTGCCCAATTTGCCTCCTTCAATATCAAACCCGCAAAACCCCCTACAAGAGGTTCATTCCAACTTCAAGTAGCCGGGCATTATTGGAGAAAAAACTTACCAGCAAATGCTTTTCAGAATTTTTCACAATATTATGATGTAATACCAACATTAGCAGATAATACTAACCCACTAATTGAAAAAATTCAAGAACTTTATTCATAATATACAAAAAATAGTCAAATTTAATATTTATAACAGAAATGAAATCTACGGAATTAAAAAACATGATTAAGGCGGCAGTAAAAGAAGCAATCCATGAAGAATTGAAAGATATTCTTTTGGAGGCTGTTCGTGCCCCTAAACAATCCCCTGTAGCAGTTGTACAAGAATCAGTAATACCAACCCCTACACCTCAATCTAACTCTCTAACCCCAGGACAGCAAAGAGAAGCATACCAAAATATTTTGGGTGATACTGCTAAACAGTTTTCTTCTCAAAATGTACCATCAACTTTCCAACCTGGAGTTGGGTATGATTCTTCAAATGGTACTTTACCAGCTGGCGAAGTTGATATGAGTATGATAGCAGGATTAATGAAAAGATAAATAGATATATGGCTCAAATAATAGCAAATAAAAATCCTATAGATAGTCAACCCCGAAGAGCGGTTGGCTTTGGTTTTCCTTTAAATGGGAATGCTGTATTTGTACCTACATATCAAACAAGAGATCAAATAAAAGCAAATTTAGTAAATTTTTTACTTACCAATAAAGGAGAAAGAGTTTTTAATCCAAATTTTGGTGCAGATTTAAGAAGTACACTATTTGAACAGTTAGAAAATTCTACATTAGAGGAATTATCTAGCCAAATACAAGAATATATTGGGGTACAATTTCCAACAATAGTTGTTGAAGATATTGCTTTTACCCCCCAAGAAGATAAAAACACTTTATTTTTTACATTAACCTACACCGTGGTACTATTAGGATTTAGAGACGAAGTAAATATACTATTACAATAATGGCAGAATTAAACAGAGATATAAGATATATAGATCGGAATTTTAACGATTTTAGAAATTCACTTATTGAATATTCTAAAACTTACTTCCCAAATACCTATAATGATTTCACCCCAGATTCTACGGGTATGTTATTTATTGAAATGGCATCATATGTTGGTGATGTTTTATCATTTTATTTAGATAATCAAGTTCAAGAAACTTTTATCCAATATGCCCGTGAGGAACAAAATTTGTTTAACATGGCGTATATGTTAGGTTATCATCCAAAGGTAACTACAGCAGCTAGTGTTAATATTGATTTTTACCAACAACTCCCAGCAAAAACTAGTGGTAGTACTATTGTCCCTGATTTTGATTACACCCTACTAATTCCAGAAAATACTGCAGTAAATACAGCGGGTGGTGGTAGTGGTTTTATAATAGAAGATGTTGTTGATTTTTCATTTTCAAGTTCAATGGATCCAACTGAAGTATCTGTTTATCAAATCTCAAGTGGAGAACCTACAGGTTATCTATTAAAGAAAACCAGAAAAGCTATTTCATCTACTATACAAACTGAAACATTTTCATTTACAAATGGTGTTAGATTTGATGTTCGTAATATTAATGCTTCTAACATAATAGGTATTTTAGACGTTTTTGACTCGGAAGGGAATGAATGGTATGAAGTACCTAACCTAGCACAAGAAAATGTATTTGATACAATAAGAAACACGAATACAAACGATCCAAATGTGCCTGATGATGGTGAAGGGAATGATTCTCCATATCTTCTTCAATTAAAACAAGTCCAAAGAAGATTTGTTTCTAGATTTCAATCCTCCGGCAGTTTACAATTACAGTTTGGTTCCGGGAATTTTGGGGATAATGATGAAGAAATTGTACCCAACCCTGACAATGTAGGTATAGGTTTACCATTTGAAAAAACTAGACTTACAACTGCATTTTCTCCTTTAAACTTTATATTTACAAACACTTATGGAATTGCCCCGGCTAACACAACTTTAACAGTTAGATATCTAACAGGTGGTGGGGTTTCATCAAATGTTGAAAGTGGTGTTTTAACAGATATAGATAATACTAATATTGTATTTAATAACTCTAACCTCCCAGATAGCAATTTAGCAAATTTTATTTTTAACTCAATAGCATCAAATAACCCAGCGGCTGCTAGTGGTGGACAAGATGGAGATTCAGTAGAAGAAATTAGACAAAACACTTTAGGTAATTATCAAAATCAACTTAGAACAGTAACTAAAGAAGATTATTTAATACGAGCTTTATCTATGCCCCCTAATTTAGGAACAGTTGCTATGGCTTATGCTGAATCCGTAAAAGTTGGAGATTATGAAGCTGGCACATTACCTGCAATATTAGATTTATATGTTTTATCATATGATGGAGATACAAAATTACGAACAGCATCATCCATTATTAAAAGAAATCTAAAAACTTATCTATCTGAATATAGAATGATAAATGATGCTATTAATATTAAAGATGCTTTTATAATTAATATTGGGGTAATATTTAATATAGTTGTAAGACCTAACTATAATAATAATGAAACATTAACTAAATGTATTGTGGCATTAACTGAATATTTTAATATTAAAAATTGGCAAATTAATCAACCTATAATTTTAGGAGATTTATATTTACTATTAGATAGAGTAGAAGGTGTTCAAACTGTTAAAAATGTTTCAATAGATAATTTAGCAGGTACTACTTTAGGATATAGTGAATATGCTTATGATGTTATAGGAGCTACAATTGATGATGTAGTTTATCCTTCTATTGATCCAATGGTTTTTGAAGTTAAATTCCCTAATACAGATATTAAAGGTAGAGTAGTACCATTATAATAAATAACCATGGCAGTATACAAAATTTTTCCAACTAAAGATGCTTCATTATATAGTCAATTCCCTGCAAAAAATACAGGATTAGACCCTATTATTGAGGCTTCAACTTATCTATTACAGGGAGTCCCACAAGTTAGTAGATACTTAATAGAATTTTCTACTACAGAAATTCAACAAGTTTTAAATGAAAAAGTTAATAATGCATCTTTTTCATCAAGTTTAAAAAATTCTGCAGCTGTAGTAACTAGTCTTAATACTGATTCTAAATTAGAAATTAAAACAGTTTCTGGGAGTTGGAGTATGGGTACTGGAAAATTTATTGATTCCCCTATTTCCGAAAATGGGTGTAGTTGGACATATAGAAATTATTCAGGTTCTCAAAAATGGGTTACTACAGGTAGTGATTCCTATGCTTCCCCCGTTTACTCACAATCTTTTGCTTATGGTAATCCGATAGATATATCTGTAAATGTAACCCCAACTATTTTAGATTGGTATAGTGGTTCAATTCCAAATGATGGTTTTTTAGTTAAACAACCAGATGCCGTTGAATTTGTCCAAAATCCCAATGTAGTTGCTACATTTAAATATTTTTCAATTGACACAAGTACAATTTACCCACCATATTTAGAATTTGGTTGGGATGACTATATTTTTAATACAGGATCTTCATCTAATACTATTTTAGGATCAGCTGAAACTTTCATGTCAATTTATAATAATGCAGGTACATATTACTCCCAAAGTGTTGCACGAATGAGATTAGCAGCAATTCCAAAATATCCAGATAGACAATTTATAACCGCATCATATTATACAACAAATTATTACTTACCAGAATCTCAATCTCTATATGCTATTAAAGATACTGAAACAAATGAATTTGTAGTTGATTTTGATAATAATTTTACTAGAATTAGTGCTGATACAACCTCTAGTTATTTTGATGTTTACATGAATGGTTTAGAACCTGAAAGATATTATACAATTTTAATTAAAACTGTATTAGATGGTACAACCCAAGTTTTTGATGAAGATATAATGTTTAAAGTAATTAATGGTTAACTATGGAAGAAGAAGAAGATAACATTGTAGATGATTCATTTATTGCCGATACTAACCCTACTAATACAGGTGCTCCTAGTATAGGTTCAGGTATACTCCCCGTGAGTTTAAAACCAGTAGAAGAAAATCCACTCCCAACAAAATCAACTATAGAAAATCTAACACGTAATGTGTTTGATAAGACATCTTTTAATAAAACTATAGATACAAGTTTTTCTCAATTAGGGTTAAAAAATGCCCCAAATCCATCTTTCTTTGATGTTAACTTGGCTACCATACCTGATTTTTGGATATTATATGATAAGTTTTTTTATGATATTCCTAAAGAAGGAGCAACTAACTCTCATCGTTACTTAGCACAAACAAGTGGAGATTATGCTGATTTTGAAAGAATACAAGAAGAAATAAATGCCTTATTAGATGAAATTAGTGAATTACGAGTAGAAAATGTAGAATTAAGACAAGATAATGCAAATTTAGAAATACTAGCAGCTGAAGCAAGATCACTTCAAGCAGTAGAAGCTAACAGAATATCAACACAAGCTTTATCAACTTTTACAACTGGATAATACTTAGATTTAATAAGTAGTGTTTTAAAATAATTATAAATAAATGGTAACATATAAAAATACAGGATTAGATACAACAATTACTAATGTAACATCATCTTACACTGTAATTAATCCTTCTTCTATTACTCAAGAAGGGTTTAATTCTGAGGATGCTTTACTCATCCCTAATAGAACAGATCAATCTTCTTTTATACCATTTCAAGATGTAGTAGAATTTTGGATTTATGATAACAACAATAATTTTCTTGATGGTAAGGAAAACTTTCAAAATTATAAGGTTATTCCATCTCCCCTTCCAAGTGGGGTTGATCAAAATGGGAATTCAAGTGAATTATCATTAGACCCAATTCAAGATACTCTTGATTTTGGTTTTGACACGGGGCAGTTAAATGTAGTTTATAATTTTTTAAATTATGCTTTAGGTACTACTCCAAATGCTGAAGGCAGTGTTGTTGCCGTCAACCAGTATTATATATCTGAAATATCTCAAGATAGAACAGAAATAAGATTAAAAACTAATTATCTTAGTAATGATGAAATTAGAGGATATTATGATGATTTTAAATTATTAATAGATACATCCCCATTTGCGGATGAATTTTATTTAAATTTTGGAGAAAATCAACTTGAAATAGCAGTAAATTGTTTATTAGATAATACAACCTCAGATTTTAGTCTTTTAATAAAACTATATGAACCATTACCCCCACAATTTAGTATAAAAGATACAACATCTATAGTTACAAAACCAGCAGAATCTTTAGGTTATAATGTATCACATCCACCCCTAATTGATGAAAGTTTAAATAATGTTACTTTCCTTAAAGGTCCAAACTATAATTTAAAAGTAAATGAATTTTTAAATAATTCAACAAATCTCCAATCCCAAGCTGAATTATTAAGTACAAATTCAACATCATCTACAGATGAATTACAAAATAAATTAAACCAAAAAGGTGTATTATTAACACCTGATTATTCATATAGTACTTTTAATGAATTTGTTAATTTTTCCTCTGCTAAAAAGAGAATAGAAAATTTTATAGAAAAAGTAACCCAAATCCAAGCTTATGAGGCTGACATTTCAACTCTTAATAGCATAACCGGGGTAACTTTAACTACTCCTCAAGTTTCTTCAAGTATTGCTTCTGCAACAACTAATATTCAAACTCTTATTAAAAATTTTGATGGGTATGAGTATTTTTTATATTATGGAACCGGTTCATCTTCATATCCAAAAACAGGTTCATCATATCCTTATGATTTATTACCTACAACTAATACAAGTGTTTCTGCTTGGTTAGGTAGTGATGTTGATGATTCTCAATATTATGGGGGTATAATTTTATCTGCCTCATTTTATGATAATTCTAATCAAAACTGGTTATACTATACCATCCCAGAATTTATTAGAGATAATGGTGACAACAATCAATATCTTGAATTTTCAAATATGGTTGGTCAAAGCTTTGATGAAGTATGGTTATACACAAGAGCAGTTACTAAAAAGTTAAATACTTCAAATAATATAAGTGATGGTGTTCCTTTAGGATTAGCCGATGATGTTATTGCAAGTTTAGGATATGATGGGTTTGGGAGTAATTTTAATAACCAAGATAACTTTATAGGTTTAACTGGTGAAAATGATGGTGTCTATGTTCCCCCAACTGGGAGTGAATTAATAACTAATTATATTGCTGTTAATAATGGTTCTGTAGTTAACTATTGGAATGATGGATATTCATTTGAAGATTATGTAGCTCAGCTTAGTGAACCTGGTTACCCATACGCAATTGATAAAGTAAGTAAAGAAATATTTAAACGTCTTTACCACAATATGTCTTATCTAGTTAAAAAGAAAGGTACAATTGCTGGTTTAAGACAACTTATTAATATTTGGGGTATACCAAGTACTATTTTAAGAATTAATGAATTTGGGGGAAAAGATAAAGACAATTCTGATGATTATGATTTATGGTATAACAGATATAGTTATGCTTTCCACCCTACATCAACTCAAAATGTAGCAAGTGCTTCAGTTGTATTCCCTTGGATGCCATTGGAAAGAAATAGAATTGCAGATAGTGGGGCATATATAGTACCTGATAATTTCCAATTTAGATTTAAAACTACAGGTTATCCCTCATCATCATTTGCAGGTGAATTTTTTACACAATCCTTAGCAGTTAAAAAATCTGATGGAGATGGTACTTCAACTGATTTTGATTTTGGAGTTTCATTATTTTATGAACCTATAGCAACTGGATCATATTCTGGTTCAGCATCTAGCGAATATGAAAATTGGGGAAAAATGCGTTTCCATATATCGGGTGCTGCGGCTGATGGCGGTGTTGCAACGTCAAATGACATATATCTTCCATTTTTCGACAAAGGATGGTGGACAGTAATGTTGCAACGAAATCAACACGTACCTTATACTACAAACACGACAGCAACTACTTATACACTATATGCTAAAAATAAAATCAATAATGGTTGGGATGGAGCTCAAATAGGATTTGAAGGATCAGCAAGTATAGTATCTAATGTTTCATCTTCAATTAATGAAGCTTGGAATAAATTTGGAACAACATCAGCTGATGGAATTTATTTAGGTGGGTTCGTTTCAGGTTCAAGTATAGGAGGAATAACAACTGGTTTACCAGGAAAAATATTTTCGGGTTCTTTGCAGGAATTTAGATATTATTCAAATGATATTCCAGAAGCAACATTTAATGATTTTGTAATGAATCCTGAATCTATTGAAGGTAATTCAATTACAGGCTCACAATCATCATTTGATATAGTTAATTTTAGAGCCCCATTAGGGAATGAATTAGAAAGTATATTTACATCTTCAGTAAGTGCGTCTTCAATTGAAGTATTAACATCAATGCACCCCGCAATTACTGGATCAGCTGAAATAGTAATTACTGGATCTTTTGTAAATCCATCAGGTAATGTTGTTTCAAGCACCTATAATGTTATATATTACGAAAATAACACAACCAAAACCTATAGTAAAACCAATACAGAAGTCTATTTCTTAGACCAACCAGCTATTGGGTTTAGAAATCGAATCTCGGATAAAATTCAAATAAGAGATGGTGATGATTTTGGTAACATTTTATCTGATAGAATTAGTATTCAACAAGATGCTCAAATTAGTAGAAGTTATACTGAAAATATTAATAGTTTAGAGGTAGCGTTTTCACCACAAGATGAAGTAAATGATGATATTATTGCTTCCTTTGGGTATGGTGTTATAGCAGATACTATAGCAGATCCTAGATTTATATCATCATCTGATGATTATTACCCCCAATTACGAAAAGTAGCAGAAGATTACTTTCAAAAATACACAGAAGGAAGTGTTTACGATTACATAAGATTAATTAAATATTTTGATAACTCAATATTTAAAGCAATTAAATCCTATGTTCCTGCTCGTACAAGTGTTTCTACAGGTATTGTTATTAAACAACACATGCTTGAAAGAAATAGATTCCCACCTGTGCAAATAACAGAAGGAACAATAGTAGCAGTAACACCTTCAGGTGCTTTAAATACTCCAATTATAATGGAGAATATAGTATTATCTCAAAGTATTGATTTAACTAAAGATTATGTGCTACCTACTGTAGGTGGGGGAGGAAGTGTAAATTCATTTAACTATGTAGGTTACCCATTCCGACAACAATCCGGATCAAATCAATCAAATCCTAGTATTGCAGGTTATGGTCAAATACCTAATACTCAATCATATGAACTTATAAATAAAACAGTTTTAGGTAATGTAGTAGAAACAATAAACCAACAAGAGGAATTTTATGATGGTGAGTTTAGTGGTAGTGAATTTATAGTAACTACACAATCACTTTTCGATAATCCTTTTACTAAAGCACCTACAACAGAAGTTTTCTACCAAACAGATGTAATTTTAACAAAATTTACTCAATCTTTAAATGCCCCAGATGTTACTGGTGGAGGAGATGCTGAACCCGCAGCGTTAGCATTAGGTCATATGTATTGGCCTACCCATTCTCTTTGTGTAATTACAGCATCTAAAGGAGATTTCCTCCCAATAGATAATAGTGGTGGAACTATTAAAATGGAGAGAATTGAAACATTCCAAGCTTCATCCCCACTTTATTTCCCAACTACTTTAGGAACATTTTATTCTAGTACTGCTGATGATAATCCTGTAATCGTAGGTTTATGGGAAGAAGACCCTTCTCCAGGTGCTCCTGAAGTCAGATTTGAGGTTGCTTATATAATTATTCCAAATTATAACAATTATGATTTAATACCTGGTATTTCTGGTGGAGGTGGAGGAGGAGATGATTATGCTTTTAATTTACCAAGAGTATTTACTGAACCTAGTGTAGTTTTTGGAAATGGTGCTGCAGGTACTTTATCTGCATTAAACCCAAAACCAAACGATGGTAATATTAGGTGGCCTTATAGTGCAAGTTATAATTATAACCAATTAACACCATACCTTAGATTAAATATTTCAGGGGCAATTAATAACAACAATACTGCTGATGCTAATTTTGGGAATTTACCTTATTCAACAATTGATTCTACAGCTTTAATGCCTAGAGTTTCAGCATTTACCGCTCAATTACCAGAAAACGTAAGTGGACCCGCAAATAATAACTTACAAGGTGATGGTCTTTACCAATTTTTTGGTACTAGTAATACTGTAGGTACAGGAAGACCTGTAATACTACCAGATGCTGGTGCTGGTACTCCCGTACCTTTAACTTCATCCTGGTATTTCAATGCCATCAATGGTAAGATTTTAACCGTACCTATAGCCACTTGGAACCCTATAGTCCCGGAGACAACATCTTCATTTAACTATGCAATGAATAATGTTTTAACTGCTCAAGCCCAAGCTTTGGAAGATTTGCAACAAAATCCCCCAACACCCGGGTCAGCAAGTTTATATTCATTTCCTGTAAGTTATACAATGTCATTAAATCCATATGATTTAATTACCACTAACCCTCTGGTAACCTGTGAAAACATATTATACTCAGGTAGTGGATACTCAGTTCCTATTGCTTTATCAATAAACGAAGTTAGTAGAGATAAAAACAATTATCTAATTGATATAGATAACTCTCCAACATTTAATTCAAACCCAACATTTGATTTTGTATTAACAGCTTCAGACAATGCTTTAATATCCCCTACATCACAATCAACTTCACTATTTAGTGATAGGTTAGTTACATCAGCAGAACCTTTTGGTCAAGGTATAAGTAATTTCTTATATAATCCTGTCGATAGTAGACAGAATATAGGTCTACCTAACTTTTATTTAGAAAGTAGATTATCTCAATATAATTTTGATCCCTACATCCAATTACTTGATGGTGTTAATATATTTGAAAATAGTATATACTATGCTACTCCAAATAACTACAATGCAAATAGATCAAACCCATATAGATATGTAGTTGAAAACCAATTTGGAATAAATACAACATCTAATTTACAACAAATAGCTTCAGGCTCAGCTCAAAAGGCACAAGTACCTCAAAGTAACTATACAGCTAAAAAAGTAACAATACCAAGATATTCAGGTAGTAAAGTAACTAGTGCAAATTATAATACTTATGCTGGTAAAACTGGTGATACCACCAGCGCGTTTATAGCCGCTAGTACTGTAGAATATGCCAATGGAGAAACTGGTAGTTGGGGTGGTGATAGCTCTTATGGTAAGACAGCAGCAATTGATAAGTATCCACGTTATATAGCACATTTTGAACAATCAATAAATAATTTTACAAAAGCAGGTACTTATACATTTAATATTGATAAATTAATTGAAATTCCTCAAAAGAATATAACAGAAGATTCATTAACAGTTAACCCTGTAACAATAAAAATAGATGGTTCTAATAAAAATTTATTAGCAACTACAAACACTTTTGAAAAAGGAAGAAAAACAACTATTGCTTATGGAACTAAACAAATTGAATCCCCATTAGTTCTTACAAAAACCGATGCAGATGGATTAAACCCTGTATCAGTATCAAGATCTGTTGTAGTTGACTACAGTTCATTAAAAATAGGAAATAATGAAATTTTTCAAGGAGGTTTAGAATATCAAACATCATATACAACTCAAAGAACTTTAAGTACTTATACAATTTCTTCAAGTTTTGCAGCATCCCAAAACTGTACAATATTTAATATGGATAGTAATAATGTTTTTTCAGAATTTTCAGATGAAGAAACTATAGGATATTTAACCCAATCTTATAATAATACTGGTGTAAATCCATACTACCCATTTGGTCAAGATTATTGGGCTTCAACAGGAAGTGGTTTCCTTCAATTAGATGGACCACCTACAAGTATTTCTATGAGTTTAGGAACTAATTATAATACAGGTGGAGCCCCCGTTAATGTTTCCCAACTCTATAATGGAAGTTTTCTATCAATTTTACATACTTGGAATTATTGGGTAAAAAATTCAGTAACCCAATCTTCATATCCTCTTGTCAACACTGGCACCTCTCCAAGCTTAGGAGCTTATTTATGGCAAAAACCTGGTATGCCTTATGATGGATCACAAAGAAATAGACTCCTAGTTAATCCTAACGAAACTGATAATTATTTTAGATTTAATACATCAGCATCACAAGCAGGTGCTAGTTTACGTGGTTATGAAGATTTTGATTTAAACTTTTTAGCAGAAAGAGGTGATGAAATTAGGGTAACATATAATATTAATGATGATTCTAGTGTAAAAACTTTAATTACACAAGATTTTCAAGTATTAGATGTTATAAACCATTCTGAACCATACGCAAGTGAGATGAATTTTGTATGGTATGATACTCCTAACTCCGTATATGTTAAATCCCTAGTATCAGGATCTAATTTATTTGATAGAATAGCAGTAACACCTGACCCATCTACATTAGAGATTCCTATCCCTAAGGGTGAAATTTATCAATTTACAATAAGAAAAAGAGTTAATGCCGATGATAGAGTAATGGTTTTCCAAACACCTCCATTTAAATCATATGGAGCTCAAACTAAAACAGGTGATGGGTATTTAATACCAGAGGATCTATCAGAAGCACAAAAGAACAATGTGCAAACTATAATTAACCAATTACAACAACAAAACGCTGTTCCACCTAGTACACAAGATACTGGAGGAGGAGGTGGATTTACTTCATCTTAAAGGTGAACTTGGAATAGAAATAAAAGAACCGTATATTTATAACTAAATTAAACAAAAACAATGGGATATTTAAATAATCAAGTAGTAACAATTGATGCTATCTTAACAAAAAAAGGCAGAGAACTTCTAGCCGCTGGGCAAGGTGGTTTTACTATTACACAATATGCTTTATCAGATGATGAAATTGATTATACTTTGTATAATCCATCACACCCTTCAGGCTCAGCATATTATGGTGAGGCCATTGAAAATATGCCTCTATTAGAAGCATTTCCAGATGAAACACAAATCATGAAATATAAATTAGCTACTTTACCACGTGGTACTAGTAGATTACCTATATTAAATGTTCCACCAAGTTTAACATTAGCTCAATTAGCTACTCAAGCAATAACCCCTACAACTTTAAATTACACTACTACAACAGAACCAAGTGGATATACATTTACAGTTTCGGATGCTAGATTATTTTCAAGTTTTCAAGGTACTGGAGTTGATACAACATCAGCTAATCAATTAAATTCCCAAACAACAACAACTACTAACGGAACTAATGTTTCACAAACCGTAATTGGAACTACATTATCAGTAGCTGCAACTGGAGTTAATACATTATTTGGAACCCAACAATCATTATATGCTACCCTAACAATTATAGGTAGAGATAGTGGAGCAAGAGTACAAGTCCCAATTACAATAAATAAATCAGCAACAACTTCTGCATTTACAACTGGAGGATAAAAAAATTATAATATAAAATTATGGCATTTACAAGATTTGAACTAGGAGATATTGTTTTAAGCAACGACGCAGTTGCCTCCACTATGTGGAGTAACAATACCCCATCTTTAACAAACTTCTTCTCATCCTCAGTACAAATGGGAAGTAGTACTAAAGAATACTATACAGATGTATACCAAACAGCATCTACAGATGACTCGGCTGCAATTCAATTTGCAATAGCTTATTGTGATGTAAAAGGTAGTGGTAGTACATTTTTTAACGCTTTAGTAACAGGATCAACAGCAACTAGATCTAATTTTGGTCAATATAGAACTTTAGTTTTAGGAGACGAGAATGCAGATTTTATATTTGGTAATACTACAGGTTCTTACTTTTATGCACTTAATATTGAAAGAGAAAGATATAAAGAATCTATTCTACCAGGATTAACATCAATAGTATTATCAAATTATAACTCAACAGTCCAAACCCTCCATTTAACAGATGACAGCCAACTAAACCAATCAGTAGTATTTACAGATGCGGGTAGAAGATACAATCTTATTTCAGGTTCAGCAGGATCGTTAAGTGGTGGAGCTTTAAATACTGAAGGTTGGTCTGCTAACTCAGGATCATATGGTTGGTTACTACCAGATATTGGGGTTATATTATTAAATGCTAAAGCTTTAGAGGTACCGGCAGCAAGTGGAGGTATATCACTTCAAGTAACACGTTCATTTGATTCAGCATCACTAAATGCAAATCATTTATTTGATTCTTTGAATTCAGGTTCAAATTTTACATTAAATAGTAATGAAACATTATCATCTGATTTTGTATTTGTAAGAGCAAGAAACTCAGCATTTAATTATTCAGAAAATCCATCATTTATATCAGGTTCAACTGGTGTAGTATTATTCCCATCATTTGTTGATAACCCTCAAACATACATTACAACCGTAGGACTATATAATGATAATAGTGAGTTATTAGCAGTAGCAAAACTATCAAGACCTTTACCAAAAGACTTTACAAAAGAATTACTCGTAAGAGTTAAGCTTGATTTTTAAAATGAATGGCAGCCTACAAACAATTTTCAACAAATGATGTCGTAATAAACCCTTTTTTAGCAAACAAAGGATTTAACCTTACAGGTTCGGCTATTACATCCTCTAATCTTGGAGTTGATATCTTTCAAGGTATTAACCCCTCAGGATCTACTAGATCGGAATTGGCAAGTCCTACTGGTTTAATTTCTATTCAAAATACTACAGGAATATATAATAGCGCAAAACAATTATACTATTCTAATTATCTAACAAGAAGTTTAGGAGATTTTGTCCCAACAGCTAGTATAATCCCTGGGTCAACTGCTGCAGATACTGTAGCTTTTGGTCAAGCTCAATCCCCAAGATATGAAAATTATTTACAATCAACACTAACCCAATCTAGAAATTTTCCTACTGGAGTTGGAAATAGTTTAGGAGATATTACAGTATTATCTATCCCCCAAAAATTATTTGGTGAGAATATAGTACCTTCATCATTTGAATTAAAATACACTTCATCATCAGGATATGGGTTTGGTGTGTCAGATGATGGTAATGGAAATTTAATTTTAAATACTATATCAGGAAGTGCTGCAGGTTATGGAGGTTCGATATATGGTACTAGTGCTTATGGTGCCATACCATCCGAAGGACTACCAGGAACAATAATAGGTCAAATATTTTATTCTCACGGTATAGCTGTATTTACAACAAGTTCCTTAACTCAAATGGGAAGTGAAATCAGTTCATCTACATCCCTATTAGAAGATTTTAAAGTTGGATTCACTTCATCTATAACAATATATGAACATCAATACAAATGTATTATAAATGAAAATGAATTTGGATTTTCTCAAAACCCAAGTATTATTTCTCAAAGTTTAGATGCAACTGGAAGTTTAAATGATGTTTACTATGACTTCGCAACAGGTTCTGTCTTTGACCCTTACATAACAACTGTTGGTTTGTACACAAATGACACAGAATTAGTAGCTGTAGGTAAACTCTCATACCCCGTCCCAGTATCCAAGTTTTGTGATACAATCATTCAAGTTAACTTCGATACTTAAAAAACAATTATGAATTGGATTTATATAAAAAAAGAAATGGAGACAATCTCCGATTTTCCTGATAACACTTATGGTTTTGTATATCGAATAACACATAAACCAACCAATAAAACTTACATAGGCAGAAAAATACTCCAAAATACTACTAAAGTTAAATTAGGTAAGAAAGAACTTAAAGAACTTGCAGGTATAGTAGGTAGACGTCCTGTGTATAAAATGGCAGTTAAAGAATCTAATTGGAAAAATTATTGGGGTTCAAATAAATATATGAAAGAACTATATAAAACTGAACCAAAAGAAAATTTCGACCGTCAAATTATAATTTGTGCTCCTACAAAAAAATTATTAACTTACTACGAGTTAAAATATCAAGTATTATATGAGGTTTTAGAAAAACCTGATGAGTTCTTTAACGATAACATTCTCGGAAAGTTCTTCACTCGTGACTTTGATGTGTGAAATATTGTTCGTATATTGCGGGCAATGATAAATGAACTATTAGTAAATTTAGTAGATTCTGTACTAGGTGCAGGTAAAAGAACAGCAAGAGGTAATAGAGCCTATGCCTGTCCTTACTGCAACCATCATAAACCAAAATTAGAAGTTAATTTTACTCAACATAAAAAAGGATATAATCCATTCCATTGTTGGGCTTGTGATAAAAAAGGAAGTCGTGTTTCTTCATTATTTAAACAAGTTAAAGCCCCACCTGAAAAGTATGAGGAATTAAAAAAATTAATTGGTAGTGAAATTGAAGTAAAAAAACAAGCTAATCAAACTCAACTCAAACTACCAGAAGAATATAAATCAATCTTAGGTAGTAGAGATATTTTAGCACGACATGCATTTTCATACTTAAAATCTAGAGGTATTACTAAAGACGATATTGAAAAATATGATATAGGGTATTGTGAGTTTGGAAGATATGCTAAGATGGTTATCATTCCATCTTACGATGAACAAGGTGATTTAAATTATTTTACAGGTCGTTCATTTGAAAAAGAACCATTTATTAAATATCGTAATCCTGAAACGTCACGTGATGTAATACCATTTGAGTTGTTTATTAACTGGAATATACCGTTAGTAATATGCGAAGGACCATTTGATGCCATAGCCATTAAAAGAAATGCTATACCATTATTAGGCAAAAATATACAACAAAATTTATTAAAGAAAATAGTTACATCTACAGTTGAAAAAATATATATAGCTTTAGATACAGACGCCCAAAAGCAAGCTCTTAAGTTTGCCGAGTATTTTATGAACCAAGGTAAAGAGGTCTATTTTATGGATCTTGAGGGGAAAGACCCGAGTGAAATGGGATTTAACAATTTCACTAAATTAATTCAAAAAACGTTTCCTATTGATCAATATGGATTGATGCAAAGAAAACTACAACTACTATGAGTAAAAAAATTGTATTAAAGAATTCGTACAAACGTATTCTAGAAGTATCGGATGATGCTAAACAAATCACAATGCCAGATTCTCGTTACTATCAACGTAATGGAGAATATTACCCATCTATCACTTATGTTTTAGGTTCTTACCCAAAAGGTAAGTTCTTTGAAGATTGGCTTAAAAAAGTAGGATATGCCTCCGAGCACATCGTACGTAAAGCAGCATCTCAAGGTACTGAAACTCATGAAATGATTGAAGATTATCTAAATGGTAAGGAATTAAATTTCCTATCCAAATCAGGACAACCCCAATACGATACATTAGTATGGCAGATGTTCCTACGTTTTGTTGATTTTTGGGAAGAGTATAACCCAACATTAATTGAAGCCGAAGTACATTTATTTTCAGATGAATTGAAGGTAGCAGGTACTTGTGATATGGTATGTGAGATTGAAATCGATGGTAAAACTGAATTGTGGATTATTGATTTTAAAACATCAAATCACCTCCAAACTACTTACGATCTACAAACTTCAGTATATGCTAAATGTTACGAGGAATGTTTTGAGAAAAAAGCAGACAGATATGGTGTATTATGGTTGAAATCTAACAAACGTAAAGCCGCTCAGGGTAAGATTCAAGGTGCAGGGTGGGAAATGTATGAATCATCTCGCACACAAGATGAAAATCTTGACATATTCAAAACTGTAAAGAAATTATTTGATTTAGAAAACCCTAAACACAAACCGGCATTCACAGAATTTAGAACGCAAGCTAAAAGAAAAGCATGATATTTATAACAAAATATTAAAATGGACGATTTCGATTTCAAAAAATATTTAGCTGAAGGTCGCTTGTTAAAAGAAGCTAAAGACAATCCAAAAGCAATTATATTAGCAGGCGCCCCAGGTGCTGGTAAAGGCTATATTTTAAGTGGTTTAGATTTAGGTGGAATAAAAGTATTAAATATTGATAATACATTTATCAGTATGCTTAAACAGGCCAATGTTACTTTAGATCTTAAAAATGCAACACCTGAAGAAAGAAGCGAGCAAGCCAAAGCAATGGCCGCTGCTAATAAAGAATTCAAAGGTGAAGTACAAGCTACTATTGAAGGTAAAGAGTCATTTATATTAGATGGCACTGCAGCTTCATATAATAAAACAGCAGAATTAAAACAACAATTAGAGGAAGCAGGATACGATGTATTTATGCTTTATGTTTATACTGATTTACAGCGTTCATTAAGTCAAAACCAAGACCGATATACAAAATCAGGAGGTGAAGATAGAAGTTTAGCACCTGCAATTGTAATGCGTACTTGGAAAGGTGTAACTGAAAATCTACCTAAATATGCTGATTTGTTTGGATTTAATTTTGTTGCTGTAGCCAATACATTAGATGATAGAATGCAAGATATAGATAAGATTATCGATAAATATCTTAAACCATTTACACCAACAGGTACTAAACCAAAAACACCAGCACAACAGAAAAAATCAGATGAGCGAAATGCTCAGGATAAAGAAGAAATTCAAGCTATGTTAGATGATGATTTTGTATATGATGTAATTGAATACACTATGTCTAAAGAAGAGGCGCAAATGAGAATAGAAAAATTTCTTAATTCATAATGAATCAATTAACTAAATTCTTGGTAGACGGTATCCTTAATGAAGGAAAAGGTAAAGTAATAGCTGCTTATGGGGGTGGATTTAAACCACCAACAGCTGGCCACTTTGAAGTAGTTAAAAAAACACTTGAACAAAACCCAGAAATAGAAGAATTAATTATATTTGTTGGTGGTGGTAAACGTGATGGTCTTACTCAAGCTGAGGCTATTTTAATTTGGGAGGTTTACCAAACATACCTTCCAATGAAGGTAAATATTCAACCATCTAAAGCTCCAATTGGTGACGTTATCCGTTTAGGAAAAAATAATTTACAAGATACAGTTTATTTTGTGATTGGGGGTAGAGACGGTAGAGATGATGATGCTGAAGATATTGCATCTAGAACTAAAGGTATTGAAGAAAAATATCCTAATATGAAAGTTAAAGTAGTTACTACTCCTGATACAGGGATGAGTGGTACTAATGCTAGACAAGCAGCTAAGGTTTCATATGAAGAATTTGAAAAATATCTACCTGGTGAATTATCTGATGAGGAAAAAGAAATGGTATACAATATAGTTTCACCTGCAATTAAAGAAATTAAACTTCCAACAATATCTGATATTAAAGAAAAATTTAAAATATTTGTAAATAATTTAAAACAAGAAGGTGCAGAAACTAAGGCGGCATTTAGTCTTTTATTTAAAGCTGCTAAAGGTGAAATAGAACTCACAGATCTAGACAAACAACAAATTAAAGAACAACTTAAAGATGTTCTTAAAGGAGTATTTGGAGTAGCTATATTAGCAATACCCGCAGGTTCATTAGTTTTACTTTTACTTAAATTAATTAAATTACATGGTTTAGTTACCCCAACTGCATTTTTAGAAGAAAATGACCCCGAAGATGGTAAAGCTGCCCCATATGGTTCAGGGTATAACAAATTAAATGAAAATGCTTCATATTCTAAAGATATAGATATTAAAGAAAAAATCATACAATTAACTCAACATATGTTAGATAAAGGGTACAATATAGAACCTTTACCTGCAGTTGAATTTGTTGATGGAGACAGCGATAATGCACGTGAATTCCTCGGTAAAACCGCGTATTATAACCCGGAAAACCAAACCATCGTGTTATACACCGAAGGCAGACATCCCAAGGATATAGTACGCTCATTTTCACATGAGATGGTACACCATATCCAAAATTTAGAAGGTAGATTAGGTAACATTACTACAACTAATACACAAGAAGACGATAACTTAAACGATATTGAAGCTGAGGCTAACCTAAAAGGTACAATGACATTCAGAAATTGGACTGATAGTTTAAATGAAAATACATCAACCCAATCTTTCCCTAACTCAGCTTTCCTCTTCGGTGGCTTTTTCACCGGGATGCAAGGAATGGGAATAGGTAAAGCCGTAATTCAAGACCTGTTTAAAAATAATCCTAAAATAGAGAATTTATTATTATATACCCAAGATGATGCTATTGGTTTTTGGAAAAAACTAGGTGGTAAAGTAATCCAACAAGGAGAAGATAAAAAGGGAACATTAAGATATTTTGTACAAATAAATAAAAATGATGTAGATACTAACTCAAATATGAAACAGTTAGGAATTTCTTATAAAAATCTATCAACTAAAAAATCAAAAATAGATAAAGGGGAATATATTATTAAAATGGGTAGGCAAAAGATTGGATTCTTTTTTGTAAGAGATGTAGGAACAATAGAAATGAATCCTATGAATATCATTATCAACAACTTAAGCGAATACGATAACTCAGGTCCTTCAACACCTAAAGTATACATTGTAAAAGATGATGGAACTTATAAAGAAGCTCCAATTGGATTATTATCTAAAATATCAAACTTAACTTATGATATGGGTGGTGGTGAAACAAATTTTTACCCTGAAAAAAATATTGTAATAGTAGATAACATTCCTGTAGAGGAATTTGCTAAAGAACCGGGCGATATTAAAGGTGAAAAAGTATATGTTGAGTATAACTTAAACAATCCTACTAGTTTACCTAAAGCAAATAAAATTATAGCTTCTCAATTAGTATACCATTTAGATAACCGTGAAGTATTTGCTCAAACAGTAGCAAATTCACTTAAAGATGGGGGTACATTTGAGTTTCAAAGTGATTTAATGAATAAAAAGGATAAAATGTTTTTACAACATTTATCTGATGAATATGGATTTGGTTTACCTACAAAGTTAAATCAATACAAACAAGAATCTTTGCCATTAAAAAAAGGAGAATTTGTTGAACCCATTATATCTTACATCTATAAAATAACAGATAAAGATGATAAAACATCTACACTTTCAGTTACTAAAAAAGGTAAATGGTGGGAATATGAAAAAATCGATGGTGATTTAGATTTTAAAACAGGAAAATTTTCAACCCCACCAATCGATCCTGATCCTGACTTTAGAGATAAAAAATATACTTTAAGAACTTTCGATAAGTATTTATCCTTCTTTGGAGACTCTAATACTATTGTTGATTTTGAAGAATTAAATGAAGCAAATAAACCATATAAACACAAACATGGTTTTGATGATAAATTAGGTAATGACCCATTTGGTTTAAACCAATACGCTCGTGAATTAGCTCAAGGTTTAGAAGAAGCAATTGTAGGCGATAAAATCGAATGCGATAATTGCGGTTGGAGTTGGGATATAGAAGATGGAGGAGACGATTTATATACTTGCCATAAATGTTGGCACGATAATACCCCTAAACAATTGAATGAAGGTAGATACGATACACTAGCTAATAAATTATCATCAATTGCATTTGAAGCATTTAAAGACATTCACGATAGAGGTGATAAAGAGGGTGAATTCGAATTTAGAGTAGATCACCCAGATGAAGAACATGATATTCCATCTAAAGATTTTTTCTTTGATTTTGTAGGTAAAGTTGAAATTACAGATGATGAGTATGGAGTAGATGGGGGAGCAAATGCTGGGTTTGATAATGAAGGTGATGAAATTACCCCATTACTATCAGTTAAATTTAAAATACCTAAAAACCCAGATTGGCAAAAAGTATCATTTGATATTAAAGATGTAGTTAGACATGAACTTGAACATTTAACCCAAGATGGGTATAATGAAAAGGCAGGTAAATATATGGAAGATGATCAATTATTAAGAGATTTAATTGATGCCGATATGTTATCAAAATCACAATACTTCAAATTAGAAAAAGAAGTAGATGCAATGCTTCAAGGTTTATATTTTAAAGCTAAAAAGTCTCAACGTCCGTTTAAAGATGTTATAGATGATTATTTAAATATATTCATTGATCAAGAAACAATAACACAAGAAGAAAAAGAAGAGATATTAGATATTTGGAGAAGCAGAGGAAAGTCATTATCTTTACCATTATTCGAACAAATGGAAGATATGAACTACGAAATTTATAGCGATATGGATGGGGTGCTTACTGATTTTGATGCCCAATTTATGAAAGCATCAGATGGTATATTACCTTCTGAGTATGAAAAAAACTTTGGTAAAGATGGTTTTTGGAAATTAATTGATGAAAGAGGAGTTGGGTATTGGGTAGGAATGCCTTGGATGCCTGATGGAAAAACATATTGGGATTATATTAAAAAATACACACCAATTTTATTATCATCTCCATCTAGATCCCAAACCTCAAGATTAGGTAAAAGGTTATGGGTTAAAAATAACATACCTGGTACTAAATTAATATTAGCACAAGCTAAAGATAAACAAAACTATGCTCAAAAGAATAGAATCTTAATTGATGATCGTCCTTCAAATATAGATCAATGGAGAGCAAGTGGCGGTATTGGAATATTACACACATCAGCTTCTGATACAATTAGACAATTAAAAGACTTAGGACTATGAGTAAATTAAATACAATAAATGGTGGGTATAAAGGGGGTTCATCTAAGGTTAGAAGTGAAAATATCAAAAAATCATTTGTTGATACCAAATTAAAAAAAATAAATGCCCAAGAATTATCTGATCAAATAATAAGATGGTATGATGAAGGTAAAATTACCTCTGGGGGTATTCAAACAATTATAACACAGTTACAAAAATTATAAATGAAAGATAGTGTTTTAAAAAAACAGTTCGCTGAAAGAGATGTTCAACGAGCTAGAAACCTCATCCAGGGTGATGTAGATGCCCGAACTGGTGAAGGTGTAGGTTATAATAAAAAAGAAGAATTCCATAAAGAAGGAGATATTTGGGAAAAAGATGGTCGTAAATGGACTATTAAAGATGGTATCACACAAAACATTACAAAGTTAGATAAAGCAAAAAAGGCACACGTAATGCCTCTTTTTTGTCCTAATTGTAATAGTGTTATGAAATCAAAACTAGATAAAGATTTCTATAATATACATAAAAAATGTTTAAATTGTGTAATCGATTTTGAACATGAATTACGCAAAGCAGGTTTATATGAAGCCTATAGTAAAAATATCCATAATAGTGAAATTGAGTCATTTATTGGGGGGTTTAAAGAATTTATAGAAAGTGAATTATCTGAAACAAATTCATCCTATGTTACGGAAGCTGGGGATGTTGAAAAGTGGGTAGGTGGTCTTAATAAGGAAAGAGTATTAGAATCTCTGGACAAAACTATCAAACACCTTGAAAAAATGAAAAAATAACAAACTTCGTATATTTATAAACAAAAATTACAATGTCTGAATTTAATATGTCTTCTTGGCTTAAAGATCAATACCTAACCGAAGCTGGTTTAGGTAGTACTAAGTCACAATCACTAGCTAATGCTATAAATACTGCTATGCTTCAAATTGATGATTCAATGTCTTACACTGACTTTGCTGAGGCAGTAGCTTCTATTCTTATTGATGAATATGGTACACATAATTTTGCTCCATTTATGGAAGTGTTACATGCTCGATTAGGTATGGATACTAATAATGTCCCTCAAGATACAGAAGATATGCTTGACTATCAAGATAGAGTAATGGATCAGGGTATGAATGAATCATTGAATGAAAATGAAGATTTATCATCACTGGATGATTTCTTAAAATACTTTAAATCATACGATGCTTACTATGAGTACATAGATGATGGTGGTCAATATCAAAGAGCAAAATATAATAACGATAGAATATTAGCTAGATTCAATGCTTTATCTCCTGAAGATAAAGAGGTAGCTTTAAAGGCAGTTATGGATCATTTTAAAGACGAAAGAGCAATAAACGCATTTAAATAATGGAAGATTTAAAAAAAATACAAGAATTCTTTTCTAAACCATTAGAAGAAGGTAAACAATTAGATAACACAGACTTTACTAAAGTAGTAAAAGCAGTAGAACAAACAGGACATCCTGTAACTGTATTACTTGTTCCTAAATTTAACGAAATTGAAATTCTTACAGGCATGAACGCCCCAGATGATATGCTTCATGATCTTTCTATCACTGTTGATAGTTTAGGATATGGTCGTAACGATATTATTATAGCAGGTGATTCATCAAATCTATCAAGAAGAGAATATAGTGATATTTTTAGAGTAAATGGTGGTCATAAAGATTATTTTGAAGAATCAGTAAATGAAATGGATATGAATGACCCAATCCTTATGAAAATGAGAGCAGCTAAAATGAAAGCATCTCAACCTAAACCATCTAGAGGAATAGATTATGATGAAGCTTTAAATTTAAGAGCTATAAAATCAGAAATCGAAGATAGAATCAAACAACTTTACATTGATATGGAGCAGGAAGCTGAACCAGAAGGTGGTGAAGTAGCTGATAGATATGGTAGTGAGTTAAATAAATTAGAAGATCGTTTATATAAAGTACAAAAACAACTTCGTGATTACGATATGAATGAATCAATAGATGAAGCTTCTAGAGCAAGAGTATCTATGCCTAGATTTAAGAAAGATAAAAACAACCCAAACTTCCTAAATGTGTATATTGATTACGATTTAGGACCAGGTGGAGCATCTATTGCACTTGGTAAAGAAACAATGACAGGTCAAATCCGAAGAGAAAGTGCTGCAAAAGCTAAAATAATAGCTTATGACGTAGCTAGAGATTTAAAAGCAAAATACAATCTAGAAGACATCGATATACAAGATTTAGAAAATGGTAAAGTTCAAATATTTGCTGTATCAGATGATTTCATTGATATGGATGTAAGTATGTTAGGTGAAAACAAAATGCTTAAACAAGCTAAATTATCATCTGCTGAATATCAGAAAGCAAAAAAATTAAAAGACTTCAATAAAGATGATTATAAATGGAACCCAGGTGAAAGTTTATATATTAAATTAAATGAAGCTACTAGACAAGACTCAGGGATAGGATCATCAGTATCTAAACGTAGAGCAGGTGCTGAATTGAAACAAAAATTAGCAGGTAAACGTTCTGATGGAATGGGTAAGTATGATGGTAAAATTTACGGGTTAGATAATGGTGGTAAAAGAGTTGAATTGAAAAGTTTAAACGATTTAAATAAATTTACAAAATTCGAACTTGATGCTGATTTAAATAAATCAATAGTTGAAAAAGTAATTGCTCAACTTAAAGAAGAAAAACCAGGATTGTGGGCAAATATCCGTGCTAAAAAAGCACGTGGTGAAAAACCAGCTCATGGTAATTCAGATGCACACAAAACTGCAGTTAAAGCAGGTAAGAAAATCAATAAATTAAAAGAAGAAGAAGGTGTTCCCCATTTTACTAAAGATGGTAAAGAATGGAAAGGTAAAACTCATAAAATGCCTGATGATTCCTTAATGTCAGGTAACCCTCATGATAAAGATGGAAGTGGCCCTAATGGTAAAAGTGAAAAATTATTCCATAAAGAAGACCTAAATGAAATTGAAGACAATGGCCCTGAAGAAAAATCATTCGATGCTGAATTAATGGCGGCTGCTAATGGCATAGCGGCTACATTAGGTAAAGAGTTAAAAGCAAAGCAAGGTGACAAAGAACAATTAGATGAAGCTATTGTAACATCTATAATTGCAGCCGTTTTAACAGGTAATGCTCTTATAGGATTTATTTCTAAAATGTCTAAAAAATTAGCTAAAAAATTAAATTGGAAGAAAGGTGAAGATTTTGCAGGTAAGATTAATAAATGGGCTCATGATAATGAGAAAGCATTCCAAAAACCAATTAAACGTGTTTTAAAATTCTTTATTAAAGATGAGACAAAATTAGAAGCAACTACAAAGGCAATATATGCTGTTGTAATTATGGGTATGGCCGCGGGTTACGGAGCTGAAGCTGTAAGTAGTTTAAGTAATGCTAGTTGGTTTCAAGCATCAGTAGCATCATTAAAAACTATAGCTAAAGGAGATGAAGCTATTGCAACTGCATATCCAGTAATTAAATCCTTCGTCGCATAATAGCCTTTATTACATATTTATACATAAACACATTAGAAAATGAAAAACTTTGATTTAAAAAAATATTTAGCTGAAGGTAGGCTATTAAATGAAGTAGAAGATTTAGAATTAAAATCTTTAGCTAAAAAATTAATTCCCGTAATTAAAAAATATAAAATGCCGGTTGAATATATAACATCCGACGTAGAATTTAATGCAAAACCTAAAGAAGGTGGAAATACAGTTCCAGCTAAACTATTGATTAAGGATGGTATATTAACTGTAGCTGTATACTTTTTAAGTTTAGCTGATTCTTTAAATGAACTAGATGCAGGATCTGGCCCTTCAGAAGAACAGTATAAAAATGCAAAGACACAAGCAGCTAAAATGTATAAAGATATTGTAGCTGTAATTGGTGATGAATTTGAACTTAAAGCAAATAAAGAAGATAATAAGTATGGATATTATTTAATGCAAGTAAGAAAAAAAGGACAAACAAACGAAGGTAAGCTTAACGAAGAAAATTACGAACCAGGTAGAGGCTGGACTAATAATTTCGATTACGATGGTATGTTAAATTTAGCATCTATATTTGATATTAATACTCCAATGGATATTCTTTTAAAAGTATCTAGCGATATGGAAGATGTAAATTACCATAGAGAAAATTCATATTTAACTGATGCTATTGATGCAATTAAAGATGGAAATAAACAAGAAGCATTTATTGCATTTAGAATGCTTAAAAAAGAAATTGCTAAGTTGCAAGAATCAGAAATCAAAGAAAGAAAACCAATTGTAAAAAATACAAAAATGAAAAAATCAGAATTAAAAGAAATTATTAAATCCGCTATGTTAGAAGGCGATGATTATTATGAAGATAGTATGGATGAAGCCGAAGAAGTAGATGTTGAAGACAACGAAGAAGTAGATGTTGACATTGAAAAAGATGTTGAAATCGATGATGAATCAGTTGAATCAGATATTGAAGTAAAAGGTAGTATGCCAGGTGAAGATGCTGATGAAGTAGCAGTTCAAAGTTTACTAATGAAAGCACAAGAAGAAGCTGCTAAATTAGGAGATGAAAAATTAACTGATCAAATTGGTAATACAATTACTTACTTTACTAGAGCACACGTTGCTCAAGTAGATGAGAGTGGTGTTAATGAAGAAGAAGATTATAACAGTGATGTAGCTGATATTTCTATTGACAACCCAGCTGAAGATGCTGTAGTAGGATTAGATGAGTCTATTTCTAGATTTAAAAAATTAGCAGGAATCATAAAATAAAATAAAACAAAATGGACAATTTCGATTTAAAAAAATTCGTTAGTGAGAAAACATTACTAAATGAAAGCGCACCAGGATACGATACTAGAAAACAAGGTGAAGCTTTACCAACTCTAGAAAGCGTAAAAGCAGCTTACGAAGCTAAAAATGACATTAAAGGAGGAGTAGATATAGATCACATGAAGATTGAAATAGATGATGTAGCTTCATATTTAGAGGATGTAAATAAAGAAAAAGAAGTAATGAGTAATGTATTAGATAGACACGATTCTGACCCATTTGAAACTATGGGAGAAGTTTATGCTTACTTAGATGGTTTATTACAAAAATATTAAATTTAAATAAAAATAAAGGTAAACAAACAATAAAATTTATAAAAAATAAAAATTATGGAAACTAAAGAATTATTAGAAGGAATCAAAGAACAAGTACTATTGATTGAAGCAGAAATTGACAAAACGTCAGCTGCTGCTAAAGGAAGATGTAGATCTGCCGCTAACAAAATCAAAAACTTATCTGCTGACTTCAAAAGAGGACACAAGTAAAAACAAAACACATGCTTAACGAACGCAAACTTACCAAAACCGAATTAGATAAACGTGAGGATATCATCATGAACATGAAGGGTAACAAACGTGACCTTGTTAAAAAGTATGGTAAGGATGCGGAAGCAGTGATGTATGGACGTGCTACAAATATGGCTAAAAAACAATCTGAAGGAATGAAAGACCCAAAATTAACTGAGCTAATCAAGGATGCTCTTAAAAATCCTAAAGCAGCCGACTTAAATAAAGATGGAAAACTATCTGACTACGAAGAAAAACGTGGTGCTGCCATTGAAAAAAATATTAAAGAATCTGACCCATCAATCCCATTGAATAAAGATTTTACTTATGATTATGAAGATATTGGTCAATTTTATTTAGAAGGATTCAATAGACCTCATAGTTTAACTCAAGATGAATTAGGAGTTTTAGGTAAACGAATAGTAAACCAACTATATAAAGGAGATATTGGCGCTGCGTATGATGATCTTGTTCGTGGTAAAGACTTAAATGAAGGTACTTGGAGTACTGGAACTTACACTCAAATTAAACAATTCCTATCTGATTTAAAAAGACTCAAAGATAAATACTATGATATAGTAGGTAGCGATGATGTATTTAATGGTTTAGATGGAGCTCAAATGGCTGCTCAAGATTTAATGAAAAATGCTCCTGAAAATAGAGGAGAATTAAATGAAGAAAATATTGGCCTAGCGGATTTAGAAGAAAGAGGATATGAAGCTGGAGAAAAAGCAGCTTACACATATGGAACACTATTAGGAAAGTTAAAAAACAGACCTGATAAATTAGCATATAATAAAGGATTTATGCAAGGTGTTAAAGACGAACTAGGATCTTCTTTAAGTGAAGATTTAAGTGAAGATATAGATTTAGGACACCAAGACAACGAACCAGGGATGTTAAAAGGCGATTTATATAAAATCGGAAAATATTCTATGGAATTATACCAAATGATGGATGATTTAGAAGGACAAGGTGAAGTTGATTTCCCACATTGGTGGCAATCAAAAATTGTTACTGCTAAGAATATGATTTCAGGTGCTAAACATTATTTAGACTTTGAATTAAAAGAACCAGCAATTGATGCTGTAGTAGATGCGACTATCGACGTTGTAGATGAAGATACAAGCCAATTGGGCACAGATGGCGATACAGGATTTAAAGCATCGTTATACACACCAAATGAAATGGGTGACGCTGCTGTAGGTAGAGAATCAGCATCAGGTGCTTTTGAAGAAAATTTAGATTTAGAAGCAAAAGTTGATGCTCTTCAAAGATTAAAACGTGGTGAAATAGATACATTACCATCTGATGAAGATGCTAAAGCAGCACTTGTAAAAAGGGTATTAGATAAATTATCAAAGGATAAAAAAAAAGATAAAACCCAATTAAACGAATTTACCGATAATAGTTTTACAGGTTGGGAATTAATTGCAAATACAATAGTACCTGGAAGAGATGAATTAGCAACTTTTGATTATTTTTTCCCTGATGGGGTTGCAAGTAGAAGTAATGCAATAGCATCTTTACAAGCACATGATAATAGTGGAATTAAAGCAAGAATGGGACGATATGCCCCAATGTTTGTTCATGTTCAATATCATGAATTTGAAGATGAAAGTGGTGAAAAATATAGAGTACATCAAAAACAATTCTACAACAGTAACTTTAAAGACAAAGATCCAAACTTCAATCCGGGAGTAACAAGACTTTCATTAACAAAATTAGATCCATCTGGAGATAGAGATAAAGAAGTTGATATGGGAAGTATTTTAGTTAAAACGGATGATTATATTAAAGATCTAAAGAATTTAAATATTACAAATAGACAATCATAATATGACAAAAGCTGAATTAAGAGAGAAAATTAGAGCTATTATACCAACAGTATATAAATCTCAGCTTAAATCTGATGCCGCTGCTGTAGAATATGATGAGTTAACTAAATTCCCAGAACTTAAAGCTATCATAGTTGATTTATTAACTCATGATTTTGATCCATTTTTAGCATCCATAGATTGGGTTGCTCCAAAACCAACTACATTTAGGATTAATTTAAGGAATGGAGAAAGTTTCTATCTTATATTCTCTAAGAGAAGTTGGATTGCTCAAGTTGAGGGTAAAAAATATTATCTATTAAATCTTCCCGAAGAAGAGCGTGCTATTCAAGCAATTGCTCGTATATTGAGGTATGGATCCAAAACTGAAGAAGGTGGAGGTGCTGATGTTGATGGTGCTGAAAACTCAACCAGTGAAATAGATGTAGAAGTTGACGATGCAACAGACATAGAAGTATAAAATAAAATAAAATAAAATAAAATGAATAATTTCGATTTAAAAAAATACTTAGCTGAAGGTAAGCTATTAAAAGAAGAATTATATGATTTTGTTCGAGATATTAAATCTGCTGTAGGATCTAACGCATCTTTAAACAATATTGAATATTATTTAGGTAGAGATATCAATGATGAGGAACGAGGAGCATTAATAAACGCTGGTATATTAAGACAAGTTAGCGACGAAAGATATGGTTCTCAATATAAAAAGATACAACGTAGAAGATACTAGTAAAATAAAATAAAATAAAATAAAATTGGATAACATTACAAAATATTTAAATAGGATTGCGTATAAATTTCCTAAAGGATATCCTGACATGAATAATGATCAGGATGTTTTGTTGTTGGAGACATTTATTAGTGAAGTATTAGGAGAAAAAATAAAAATCGAAGAAACAGCTTTAACCCCATCA
>JACKZZ010005089.1_pt1 | contig 40862 bp, 9 predicted proteins | sample 8027871 | NCBI WGS metagenome assembly JACKZZ01 (sample SAMN15724774, study PRJNA655200) | protist metagenome | isolation source: fluorescence activated cell sorting (FACS) single amplified genomes of... | place: USA: West Boothbay Harbor, Gulf of Maine | collected 2000-07-19
TGAATCTTACTAGAGCTATAGATTGAAAATTTCGATTTGGTGGAGCAATGCCAATTTCAATTGGATCAGATAGTAGATAGTAGATACTATGTTGCTTTTAAACTTAAAAGTTAATCGACGAAGCCTGCTATATTGTAATATGCGTGAAGACCTAAATATAATACACCTACAGTATGAGCACTGCGCACCCCTAAGTGTGGGAGGGATTTCCTGGAGCCAGAATGGCTACGATTTCTTACGAACAGAACAGTGAGCTGATCTTGCAGCTGACAAGCGTGGCTAATTGCACCTTAGGCTGTCGCAGGCCATGCAATCATAATGATAGTGCGAGCCGAAGCGAGGTCGCCAACAGTAAAGATTTTTTTCTGGTGTTTTTGAAGAAATGCCTCATCCATGCTCTGGAGATGCTTGTCTTTTGCATCTGCATCTGATAGAGGTCTTATCACTGTGTAAAAACGTCCATGGATAAAATTGCTCCTTGTATGCGATGAGGAGATGCATCGGTCTGACACCTAGCCAAGCTCATGAAAATTATGGCGTAGCCAACCGACCAACGGCATTCGCAAGAAGTCTTATATTCAAAACTGCCTGTTGGATGGGGGGCGGGGATGCATCACGGCCAAACCCAGCCAAGCCATGTCAAAATTATTGCTGGGTGAAATGGGCACCAACATATAATTTCGCAACAGGACTTCTGTGGCTTTTAATTTTCAGACACAAGGCAATCAGTGCCATAATATGAATCCCAGAGTTTTTTAACTTGATACTCTACAAACGGCACCTTCAACTTGTATGCAGCAGTATAAGTATTTTAGACTATTGGGTTCACAGTATGTTAGCTCCAATCACTGTAGTGCATTCTCTCTGTGTCACGTGTCCGTTCATATCTCTCTCTCTCAATATAGTCTAGCCATATTATGTTACCTAATCACAACAACAGAATATATGTCGCAATTAGAATAGTCATAGGACAAAGATCTAGAGTCATTAGATACTAGTTAGCTGATAACAGTATAAGATTTATGTTGTTCATGACTCTATAAGGATAAGCATATGTTCCTGGCTTTCCGGATACAATAGTGTCCAACACAGTAAAGTAAAGTAAGGTATAGTATAGTATAGTATAGTGCAGTATAGTAAAACGGTCCACTTTTTAGTTAGTCTTTGAAGTGATGATATGTCAATGAGGTCATTGGGTTTTCCTCATCCCACATGCCATACTGCCAAATAATTTCCTTTTTCAGTTCCGTGCAACGTACATCTACACTTTATAGTTATTAGTTTTTCACTTCAAGAAATTAAGAAATCGAAATCAAGGTCAGTTAGATTAGAAATTGAATTTGAAGTTAGTGTACTACTACTTAGTACTTGTCATTGAATGATCATTTGTAAAAATGATTGTAACTTTGACCACTGTTCTTAATTTATTTGGTCTGGAGGAAATTAAAAAGTTAAATCAAATTTGATAGGATCAGAAATAATTTACTGAACCTATCAGTGTACTATTGCGACTCTTTTTTATGAGTCACAAAGTTTATATCATATGAATACGGCTTCTTTCAACCGATTCGATCACCATTAAAAACTTCATCAAAATCTCAACTGTTTTTAGAATACATTAAACTGACAACTTATAAGTACCTTAAAAAACTATAATATATTTTAGACTCTTGAGTGTTCAATCATTTGAACTTTTAAGCTTTTCATCTGCTCCTTCTTATTTGTTAAAGACTGCGGAGGGAAGCAAGACTGGACCTGATCTTGATTTAGAAGAGCATTCAGTGAACTGTTGTCCGCTAAATGCTATGGATTCTTCCCAAGAGTCAGACTCATCCTGACGCTTAAACTTAGACTCTTCTCTTTTCACCATAATGCTTCCATCATAGTTCATAAGGATATCCAAATCCACTAGCGTTCTCTTCAAGTGATCGATGAATGATAGTCCATTGTTAGCACTATTAGTATGCTTCATATGATAAGATTTGATAGAAGGAAAACTTTCATCACCAGCATGGTCTTTGCTCTTTTCGAGCAATGTCCTGGATGGTGTGCTAACCTTCATCAACAAGTCTCTGTTATCTGAATACTGGTAAGAAATTGAATCAGATTTACAATTTGTTTTATTAAAGATATCATCTATTGAAGAACCTAAATCTACACATTTGATCCCTCGTCGAAAAATATCTTCTAACAATATCCTCAAACTCCTATTAGTATCCGATTCGGATTCCCACATTTCCAGCGCCTTATGATCTCGTTCGTTATCTCCAATCGATACAATATCCCAAACCAAATTAAAAACATCTATCTCTTCAATTTCCTGTGACCCTAGCTGTCCTATTTCAATTTGCTTTTCCAGCTCATCAAAAAGACCTAAGAAACTTCGTCTGTTCATTTCCTTCTTAAATTTTAGTTGCTGGGTTTGAGTGAAACCTGGATTTTCTGCATACTGACGTAATCCTGAAGCTTCAGTTAAAAATTGCCCTACCCAGATATCCCTGTCTATTGAGACAAAAGGAATTTGGTTGAGTCTTTTAGGAGAGTCAGACGCAATTACATTGTCATTTTCAGGATCTGTTACTGTACTATGATTATCGCCGTCATTGGCATTTACATATTCTACTTTTGGTGGTAATTCAAATCTCAATTTCTTAGGAGTATAGATTTTGTTATTTGGGATCCAGTTCCACCACTGATCCATTTTTCTCAAATTATTGTTCCAAGAAGTACCGATTGACGTATCCTCCCCGTCATAGGCACGGATACGAGAAACTTCTGATTCATCAATATCTTTAGTGGATATAACTCCGTCTATCTTTAATTTTTCAATCAACTGAGGAAGTGTATAGTCCTTTGGATCATAAATCGAACCAGATTTATTACCCTGAGGCTGAGTGACTCGATAATACCGTTGATCATCATCTAATTCCAATTCTGCCAATATTTTCTTCTCCGACTCTTGTTGTCCGCCCATTACTAAATCGAATGTTTTGTTCATCTTCTGCTTCTCCAAAACATTACCAAACATCATATTAAGGTAGTTGGCGTGACACGTGACAATAATAGGAAATGGCACGATAATAACATCTTTTTCATCTTCTCCATTCGCGGTTGTTGTCTTAACTTTTCTTTCTGTCATAACTCTCATCAAAATGTTGCTAACAATTTCATCTGCTTCCACTCCCTCTATCAATGACGAATGCAACGTTTTGTCCCAATCTAGAATGATAAAAGAAAGCTTAACATCAATATGATCATACTTTTCATGAAGCTCTCGAAGCTGGAGAAATCGTTGTACAGTAGCTTTATAAAAAGGATTCAAGTGAGCAGTTGATTGGTTTTCGGTTTTGACAAAGCTGTCGAGAATCTCTTTAGTGATTTGACTTTGAGGTACCGTAGGAGCTGCTTTTGCCGATTGACGACAACTGGAATTTCTTCTAGATGCCTTAGTAAAATCACGCCTTTCTTCCACTGCGTAACCCATCAGATCGTAGCACTCTCCTGGACCTTGTGCCGTCGGTGTAAGCTGAAATTGGTTTTCGGGACGATCAAAAAAATCATCTGATTCTGACTGTAATTCGAATCCTTCGAAATCGAATTTAGGCGGCGATCCTTTGGGTGCCATTGGAGATTCGTCGAATGTCTGGCTCGAAAACCTGTCTTTAGGTTCTGCGCATCGTTGCCAATGACGACGTCGACTGGGCGCCACTGGTTCATCATCAGCACCGTAACCACCATCATTATCATCATCAGCATCATCAAAGCATGCACCAAATGGCGATTCAAATGGCGATCCAAATGGCAGTGACAGTCCTCTTGGTGCCCTTGGTGAAGGAGATTCAAGTTCAGGGAATTTGTCAGACTCCATGGATGCAGCATCAAGATCTGTAGGTGTGGAGTGCTTCTTAATTCCATTAGGCTTCCGGGGGCTCGACGACGATAATAAAGTAGGACTATGATATGGACTAGACGTAGGTGTAGCGCGCCGTAGTTTAATGGCAGAAAAAGTATCGGGACCAGATACTGTGCAGAATACTGCGACTAGATTTTTTGGGGTAAGTAGAGAGGACATGAGTAATAGAGGTTGGATTAGGTGTAACGTATGAAAAATGGAGTAGTAGGTAAATTTAAAGTAGGAATTTCAAACTTGTAGTAAGTTGAATCAAGATAAATTATTGTAACTGTATACTAAGAATTAGTATCTAGTATAAAAAGCTTTGTTAAAAGAGAATTAAAATTAGTAATAGCCGTTAAGCTGATTAGCAATTTGAATCTGTTATCAATTGTTTCAAGATGAATTAAAGAATTGTTCACTGGGTTTAGATTTATATATGGCACATTAATAATGAGTAAGATGTCCATTGTCTATCGAAGAATAATGTAGTTGAGCACATTTTGATGAATCATTTCTTTGTAAGATCATTTCTTTAAATTATCATTTGAGTGGAATCTGGGGCTACCTTGTGTAATTTTGTGGAAACTTGAGAATAGCGAGCTGTATTTTTAGATGGACCATTTCTACAGAGCTGAGAACTACATGAGAGCCTCACAAAATAAGTTGAGCTATTATGCTTAAAAATATCGCAGATGAAACTCAGACTTATGAATTTACGATTTTCATATAGCTGAGCTGTCAAGAACAGTGTCGCAATAAATATACTGGTTATAAGAAAAATAATTCTATATCCGAGCATAAAACTGATGAGTCTAGATACTGACTTGTTTTACCTCACTACTTCATGATATCCTTTAAAATTAGTACTTTTACTTCCTTAACATGATTTACTTCACTTCCTTAAGATGATTAACTTCCTTGATGACTACTTACACCAACTACTTTTTAAACTTCAAACCACTCGAAAACTGTGAGATCAGACTTTGTAAAACCTACACTGAGCGTAAAAAAATATAACTTGCCAGGATTATATTTTTTGTTATAGTACTAAGCTTTAGCAGGTTCAATGTTTTCGATTTAGAAACCAGTATAAAAGATGAGAAGTCTGACATACCATCGTCTTTAAATGTAACCATCTTCTGAGTTTTGACACAATATGTTAGTAATACTAGAGTTTGAACTCAACAATTTCATAATTTTTATAAAGAAGTCCATTACCTTTTTCAAGTAATCAATTTCTTGATAGATCATTATGTTGCGAGTATGTGTGTGTACTGCTTTTTCCAAATTAAAATGAGAAATCAAAATATCAGAAGGTATCTAGAACTGAGATTTTCACTCAGTCTTATGCCAGTAGGGTGACATCGTATCTTCCGATCGATTTTGATCAATTTCAATTTGTGTGTTTGTTGTTAACTTAGACACTACTAAGTTTCTATTAAGTGTTTGACTCTTTAACTTAGATAGGTCAAGTTATACAATCTGTGACTGCAATTACAATGTAGTGTGTTTTCATTTGGTAGTAGTACTTCAATGTTTTGACTGCGTAAACAGACTTCTTTGTCATATGTAAAGTTCATGATTAAAATGTAGACTGCAATTACAATTTAGAGTTTTTTCATTTGTTACTTCATTTCAATTTAACGTAAATAGACTTCTTCAACAAATCGTATAAAATTCCGAGTGATTAAAATATACTACTTAAATTCGATTCAATTTCTGTAAATATCATGAGCATTAATTTTTTACCTTGTAACATTCACCTGAATTCTATACATCATGCCAGAATTCTAACATCCTACTTCCCTCGCACTACAAAAAATGTCCACCGTGACCTAGATCACTTTCCATTTCGTCCAAATACCATAATCTAAGATTTTTATTGGATTTCCAAACCCATCATCAATGTTTCAACATCCGAAAAAATATTTTTTTTCGGATTTTACAAGCTATATAAAGGCATGATAATTTAATTCAAATGTATACTAAAAATTGAATTACAATGTAAATTTAGTGTTTTTTCATTTGTTACTTCATTGACATTTCAATTACGTAAATAGACTTCTTCAACATATCGTATAAAGTTCCGAGTGATTAAAATATACTACTTCTGAATCAATTACTCAGTTAACATCTGGATCGTTAAATTCAGACTTTCCTCATAAACTATATTCCTCCTTTAAAGTTTAAACAAGTTGCCGACGTTCCAACATAATACTTTCGTCGTAATCCAAAAAATGACCAGCTAGATCTCTTTCCATTGTTTCCAAATGACGTATAAATCTAGGAGCCACTTTTTCATTTCCGTCTTCATCATTAAATGTCATATATTCCTTTTCCTTAACATTGGTTTTCATATCGTTGTAATATGATTTGATTGACGGAATGTGCCTATGCGAGAATTTCATATCCGTCTTTAGCCCTGTCTTATGCAAACCAAGAATTGATTCATGCAATTTCCGGACCCAGTCGTATTTCCAGTCGTATTTGACTAACGTATTGCTTGTCGCAGGTCCGATATCTGAATACTGTAGAGTCTTTGTGAATAGGTATCCTTTACGGTCACGATCATCTTGTTCTGCGTGTTGGATCTCTAACTCTTGGTCAATAAAGGGACGGATTCCTTGTCTGAATACATTGAGTCCAAAAGTGGAGTTGAATATCCCTTTCAACGCTAAATGGTCCCTTTCATTGTCACCGATAGAAATGAAATCCCAAAACAAATCCGATGACAAAAAACTTGATTCCTGCATCTGTCGCTTTATTTCCGTACACAATCTATTGAAGATCTCACTATACATGTACATTTTAAATTCCAAAGCTCGATTGTGACGCTCAAGTTTAAAGTTCTCCCTGTAGGTTCTGTCATGCATGGCATATCCAGATTTGGGAGTTTCTAATCCACCTTGATACCAAACATCGAAGTCTAGAGAGATAAAAGGAATCTGATTCAATCGACTTCTTCGAGTTAGGTCATTCTCGAGATATTTCACTTCAGGTCGTAATTCAAATCGAAGTTTTTGTGGGGGTTCACAGAATTTATTAGAGTCATCACCCCAGGTATTGAAAGGTCGATTATAAAATACAACGGCATCATCGTCATCGTCGTCGACCGCATAAGCTCGAATTCGATCCTTGTCAGCCTTTTCAATAAATCCGTCTTCTATAAGATGTTCTATCAAAGTGTGCATTGTAAGATGAGATCTTTGTTCATCATAGGATAAAGAATAGCTATTTGTCTTATTGTTTTGTTCGTCCCAACAGTCCCATGGTGAATACTTCGGATCGAAATTATTAATAAGTTTATCAGAATCTCTCTCACTGATCTGATATGCATTTTCAGACTCGTTATACTCCATCTCAAACAATGTCTGGCTTTCATTGACATTTCCTACGACCAAATTATTAGTTTTACCTGCCTCCAGTACGTACATTTTCATATACCAGAGAAACAAGAAATTGGCGGTTACAACTACCGGGAATGGCATGACAACAGTTTTAACATCGACATAACCTCCAGTTTCAGTTTCCACTTGAGTTTCCACAATTCTTTCCGTCATTAACGTGGTCAGTAACTTGCTACTGGCTTCGTCAAGATTCTTTTTCTCCTTAGGGTTTTGCATATACATTTCAAGATCGGTATGAGTAGTCTCATCCCAGTCTAAAAAAATGCAAGAGATTTTGACATCAATGCCCTCCTTATTGTAATGGTTCCGAAGTTCTACAAATCGTTTTACGAAAACTTCGTAAAACTCGTTTAGATGAGAAATGGATTGAGTATCAGGCGAGATACTATCAGCTTCAGATTCAGGTGCATAATCAGATTCTTCAGAAACACCGTCTACTGGAGGTGTTGGATCGTTTTTTACGGCTTTAGCAATGCCAATATGCTCTGCGTTAATAGATTCAGGTAAAAAAGTTGTCATTTGTTTAGTTCCAAACTGGTTTCCTAAACTAGGTCGGCCTAATCTATGTTGGATTGGTTTAAGGTCGGCAAACTGACTCTGAGTTTCAAATTGGTTTCCTAATCTAGGTTGACTTGGTTTGAATTTGGCAGACTGACCTTGAGTTCCATATTGGTTTTCTAATCTAGGTCGCCCTTGTTGGAGCTCGGCAGACTGTCTCTGGGGTCTAAAGTTAAACATTCCTCCTAAACTAGGTCGGCTTGGTTTAGACGGACTCTCAGGTACATGCATTGCTGCAGTAACTGTGCCAGAAAAAGAAAATAGTTGTAATGCAAGAGATGAAACAGACATTGTTAGATAGCTGTTTGATGAAAATTTATCACGAAGTATATTAATGTGTGTATTAAATTCACTTTTAAGTTTTAACTTTTTAGTTTAGTCTGATGTCAGGCAAATAAATAGTTGTTCGACGTTTGTAAAAATGTCACTGATTTTGAATTGAGATTAATCATTATTGAATTCTAGGTTTAACATTTTTTCGTAATTGGTATGGTGATGATAGAGGTATAGGAGCATATCATCTTAGATTTCGGAACAACACATCTGTTTGAGATTTTAGCAATGAGTTCTGCGATTTCAGATTTATGATTTCAAGAGGTGTAAGATAAATCATTTAAGAAAGTTGTTTTACAATTATATGTCAAGCTAAAACTAAAAAGTTTTTCTCTTGTTGCTATGGACATTGGATAGCAAAGTAAGGACATGGCTCATTGGATTTGATAGAAATTTGTTGATTAGAGCGTGTGCTCAAAGTTACGTCATTTGCAGACTTAATAGATTGTTACTAATATCAAGGATTAGAGCGAAGACTAAGCTGTAATTCTAGATTTATCATTTACGATTTTCAATGATAGAGCTAAGTTGTCAAGAACAGTGCCTCAATAGATATATTTACGATTATTAATGATTTTGAATCCCGACGAGCATGAGACAGATGAGTCTAGATACTGACCTGTCTCACCTCACTACTTCATCATAGCTTTTAATACTACTTTTACTTCCTTAAAATGATTTACTTTTACTTCCTTAAGTTACATGATTTACTTTTACTTCCTTAACATGATTGACTTCAACTTCTTTGATGACTACTTACGACTGTCAACTTCTTTGATGACTGCTTACGACTGTCAACTTCTTTGATGACTACTTACGACTGTCAGCAACCTTTTGCACTTCAAAACACTCGAAAACTGTGAGATCAGACTTTGTAAAACCTACACTGAACGTAAAAAAATATAACTTGCCAGGATTATATTTTTTGTTAGAGTACTAAGTTTTAGCAGATTCAATGTTTTCGATTTAGAAACCAGTATAAAAGATGAGAAGTCTGACATACAGTCGTCTTTAAACGTAATTATCTTCAAGTTCTGACACAATATGTTAGTAATACTAGAGTTTAAACTCAGCAACTCCATAATGTACATAGAGAAGTCCATTACCTTTTTCAAGTAATCAATCTCTTGATGGGTCATTATATTGCGAGTATATGTGTGTTTGTACTGCTTTTTCCAAATTGAAATGAGAAATCAAAATATCAGAAGGTATCTAGAACTGAGATGTTCACTCAGTCTTATGCCAGTAAAGTGACATCGTATCTCCCAATCGATTTTGATCAATTTCAATTTGTGTGTTTCTTGTTAGATAATACTAGGTTTCGTTTAAAAATTAAGTGTTTAAATCTTTAAATTAGAAAATCAAGTTACAAGTTACAACCAATGACTGCAATTCCAATGTAGTGAGTTTTCATTTAGTAGTAGTACTTCATTTTGACTGCGTAAACAGACTTCTTTGTCATATGTAAAGTTCAAGATTAAAAATTATGTAGACTACGATTACAATGTCAATCTAGTGTTTTTTCGTTTTATACTTCATTCCAACTGCGTAGTAAACAAACTTCTTCATCATATGTAAAGTTTATGATTAAATTGTAGACTACTATTACAATTTAGAGTTTTTTCATTTGACACTTCGTTCAAATTACGTAAACTTTTTCATCATATGTGAAGTTTGTGATTAACTTTAAGATATACCGGTTACAATGTAGACTCAGAGTTTTTTGATTTAATACTTTCTTCAACGTACGTAAACAAACTTCTTCAACAAATCGTATAAAGTATCGAGTGATTAAAATATACTACTTTTTATTACATTAATGTAAACATCATGAGCATTAATTTTTTACCTTGTAACATTCACCTGAATTCTATGCATCATGCCAGAATTCTTACATCCAACTTCTTTCGCACTACAAAAAATGTCCACCCAGATCACTTTCCATTTCGTCCAAATAACATAAAAATCTAAGATTTTTATTGGCTCTCCAAACCCATCATCGATGTTTCAAAATCCGAAAAAATTATAAATACTTTTTTTCGGATTTTCCAGGCTATATTAAGATCATGATAATTTAATTCAAACGTATACTAAAATTACAAAGTTAAGTTAGAGTTTTTTCATCTGATACTTCATTTCAATTTAAACGTAAACAAACTTCTTCGTTATTTCATGATTAAAATGTAGACTACTATTACAATTTAGTGTTTTTTCATTTAGTACTTCATTTCAACTACGTAAATAGACTTCTTCAACATATCGTATAAAGTTCCGAGTGATTAAAATTTACTACTTTTGATTCATTGATTTCAGTTAACATCTTGACCACTTGATTTTTTCATCATATTGGTGCTACTTGTTAGACTTTTGATTTGTCTCCGCTTCAACATAACACTGCCGTCGTAGTCCATGAAATGACCACCCAAATCCTGTTCCATCTTCTCCAAATGAGCTATAAAGTCTAAGTTTGCTTCTACACGTCCACCCCGTGAGTCAATGGCAGTTTTCATATCATTGTAATAAGATTTGATTGAGGGAAGGTTGTACGGCAGATTATGTGATCCATTATTAATAGAATCATGCACCTCAGTAATATGACGCAATCCATCTTCCTCAAGCTGTCTGAGTAACCCTGTTAAATCATTGTTCTCTAAAACTGGTAATCTTATTAAGTTACCATGGATATCTGTCCTTTGAAACCTTTCAGCTTCAGGTCCAATATCAGAAAACTGATAGTTCCTACTAATGCCACTCTTCTTAGCTTTTCTATCTTCATCTCGAATTACATGAGTTTGATCTTGAAATGGCATAATACCATGCCCAAAAATCATATGTTTCTCAGATCGTCCTAATATACTTTTCATCGCAACATGGTCTCTGGGATTGTCACCGACCGAAATGAAATCCCAAAACATGTCCGGACCAGGCAATATGTTTGTCCGTTTTTTTATTTCCTCAGCCAACCCGTTCAGACACTCTCGATACATATACTTTTTGAACTTTAGAGCTTGTCCATCTTTATATAAATTCACCATGTCTTCCTGAGTATAATTATTGTCTTTTCTAGAGAAGCGTTCTACTACCTTAGGGTTTTTGATTACATCCTTACCTGATTCATCAAGACCTACTTCTTTATACCAGATATCCCAGTCTAAAAACACGAAAGGAATCTGGTCCAAACGAATCTCAGACTCTAGTGATTGAGCATTAATACTATAATTATATTTTACTTCCGGACGCAATACAAATCTAATCTTTTTTGGACTACGAAGTGTGCCTTTAATATTATGAAAATCCCATTCATTCAACTTTCGATTTTTGTATACCCAGCCCTCTCGAGCGCCATCATCATTTCTAGCTGCATATGCTCGGATGCGATCTTTATCAGCCTTAGGGAGAATACCATCTTCTATAAGAGCATCGGTTAACTTCTCCAATGTAGGATACTTTAGTAATGTATAGATTTTATTTTTCTTACTTTGCTCTGGGACAGACTTATTAAGCCAACTGCTGGGAGACCCTTTGTCCCATACACTTAGCTGATAATAATATGAGCTTCCATCAAATTCTAAATCCATATAAAACAATTGTAATGTTTCTCTTTCAGCTCCCATAACCAAATCAAAAGTTTCTCCTCGCCCTACAATCGAATTCATGTGTGTGTAAAACTGATTATTACATGTTACAATAACAGGAAATGTCATTACTAATGTATTAGGTAATTTATCACGAGTAACAATTCTTTCCATCATTAATGTTTTTAGCATTTTGCTACTAGCTTCATCAAGCTCTCTTCTAAGAGTAAACTCACGGTTTTTTGCGTAATCGTGACCGTCTGTAAATGTTGTGTTATCCCAATCTAGAAAAATAAAAGAAATCTTAACGTTATCACCATACAATTCATGATGATGAAGTTCTTTAAATCGTTTTACGAAAACTTCGTAAAACTCTTTTAGATGAGAAATATCTTGGACTTCAGATGGAGTGAATTCTGAGGCGGGTAACGTCCTAGGTGGATGATTTTCAACTTGAGCAGAACCTTTACGAAGAGGTCTTCTATCTAGATCATTTACTTGGCGAAGGAGACTGCGACTGGTATCTGCACGCCCATTGACTTGGGCACACAGTAGTGCAGAGACTACACTGAAAAGAGAAAGCATTAATTCAATGAGATTGAATCAGATATTAAATGCAAGGAAAGTTTTTTATTTATTGGTAGATACCAATAGATAGTTAGAATAAGTATTAAGGTTGATGAGTTAAGTTAGACTCAAACTAATTTTAGTTGTTGTAATGTAATTAACGTATACAAAGTGAATGTGAATGTATAGCAAGATAATGATCTTTTCTCGATATCGGTCACTGTTTTGATTTTGTAATATGAAATTTGAAGATTGTATGCTTATAATTTTTCGGAATCAGGTCTATATCAGATAGTAATTCTAACATTAACTAAATAATTCGGAGCATTAGATCGTTCTAAGAGCTTTTGTCATTCTATGGGATTTAGATGTATGAGCTATAAGAATCAATTAATTTCACATTTATATCATCAGAGCAAGTTCTAACTTATTTATTAAATTTGTAATAGTGTAATAAATTTAAAATTATAATGAAAGCCGAAAGGACTTAGGCTCGAATCACATTATATAATCAACAATCAGATTGAATCGTGGCATAATCTAGCAAAATTTTCTAAAATTTAATGGAATCGATAAAAAAACACATAACACCAATATTTACTTTATTATGAATCTCAGTGCGCACAACCACTAACACTAAGCACACTAATCAATTACAAAATTGAATATTTCTCGATTAATTTCCGAATTGTTCAAAATTTCTTCGTTTCCACGAAATTCCCAGCTACCAAAAACTTGATTTATTCAAGAATTTTGACACAGTTTCAAATTTTTACGTTTGTTCGATCACGTTCTACGAGCATTCACCCTAATCGACTTCCACCCATTTTTCAACACCACCTCTTTCTTTCTCAAACTTTGACAAATCTCTCAATCTTTCCCTACATATTACAACATCTGAATCCTGCCTCTTCTCATCCTTCTTCACCACCTCCGTCGTAGATCCATCCTCCCTCATCATAACACATTCTGATTTCAAATTAGTACTTGTTGATTCCAATACAGTACAAGTGTCAGTCTCAAGATTCATCAGATCAGTAACTGTATCACACTTTTCCTTACCAAGTTTACCTTTAGTAGATTTAGATTTACTACCTAGTCTACTTATCCTAGCAATCCAACTATTACTATTACTCGAACTTAAGGTAGACAGTTTCATATCGAACTCCTTCAACAACTTCATCCTCTTCAACAGCTTCAAGAAAAACAAGAAACCCAATGATAATATAGTCGATAACGTCGTAGCTGCCATCAACACTTGAAAGATCGGATAACGATCCATGAATTTCATAGCTTGGTTCCAAGTGATCCGACTGAGATCGGTCTTGGAAGCTGTTGAACCTGAAGTACTATTAGAAGGTCCATCTAGTTCTGGTTCTGGAATAGTCCCTGTAATCGTATATATAAAATAGAGAGCAGCAGAATAAACTAGAACGAGACCGAAGCCAAGAATTTGGCACATGGTGAAATAATTTTAGGTTAACCTGGGTTAATTACTAATTAGTATTGAGCGATGAAAAAACTTTTACCAGTAAACTGTAAGGGAAAGATTTTACGTTAAAGTGTAATTTCGTAAATATTACAGAAATCACCCCTAATTAGCTTAGTAAAAAAATCGAAAATTTCGGAAATACGGGTAGTATGTTTCTTCAAAATATAAGATTTGATCGATTTTCCCGATTTTTTCACAAAAATCGTGAAATATAGAATATGAACCGAAATCGACTGCTGATTGTTATTTATATACGTTTCTATGTGCTTATATACCCACCAAATAATTTTAGTTCCTTGCCAGCGATTATTAAAAACTCACTTTTTCTAAGAATACACAAGTCAAGATTTTGACCATGCCATCAATCAAGAACTTTTATATTCGACAGCAATATGTTTATTTCTACATTAATATCCTGATTGTCTATTCTTACATAAACGGCATTCAGAGTTCAGAGAATCATAACTTAAGCGAATTCGGATACTTCAGACTTTTAATCCATCGAACATTATTAATGGAAATTTTAAGTTTCATCATCAATCTGAATTACAAATAACTCTCATTGCTGCAGCCGGCTGTAGAAATGTGTACTTGAATCTTTCACTCTCTTAAATTCAGTCAAAACTCAATTCAATGTATATTCAAAAAACTTCAAACAAAGATTGATCATTGTTTACACACAAATTAAAACTTCTCTACAGAAGTTCTCCATTAAATTTAGGATTCAAGAAGTGATAAAAAAAAACCGTATTAAAAATGAAAAGCAAATTAAGAAGTTTGGATTATAATGTACTTGCATGAAACTTTGATAGCTTAAACTAAGTAGTAAGAATCATTTTTTGTTGAATTTATATCAGACTAATATACTGATCACGTATTATTATACTTGAAAAGTCACACGAAGCTCGGTGAATTGGAGTCTCAGTCCACTCAAAATTAATAATTGATAATATTCAAATCTGTTTAAGTGGTTTTTTAGAATTTATCTAGTCAGGTATAGGTTAGAATATTCAATAGGTGTAAACAGCAATAATCATTCAAGAGTAATCTACAATAATCATTTGTTAAGTCAGATGTAATTTTCACTAGAATAAGATTCAATTCAATGTCCTCATTGCATATCCTACCCCAAGTTTAAAGATCCAAGAGATGTCTCCAACATCACCGTATCCGACGGCAATTCTGAATCTGCTTCTCCCTTATCTACGTTGTCATGGCCCGGGGTTGTTTCTGACGGTGTAACTGAAGTTATTACAGGACTTAGATTAGTTACTGGCGAAGTGAAACCTGAACATGTACTAGCTGTGCCGAAGGAGTTTAGGTACTGGTCGGTAAAGTTGTAAGAAGTAGTATTAGTGTGTAGAATCTGAAGTTGATTATTATGTTCAATCAAATGAACTTTTTTATCTCTAATACTATCACTTGTTGAACTTGATTTAGAAGTTATTGTTTTCGGATTTACATCAGTAAACGATTCTGGTCTTTTATCAGTAAGGCTCTCGACTCGTCCAATAATAGTACTTCTGCTCGTCAAATCACCTTCTAGTCCCAAACTTCTACCAGCATCATCATCTCGATTTAAATATTTCTCCAATCTAATTTCTTCATCCGACGCTAAATTCTTATCTATTTTCCCTCGCCCTTCATTAGCTCTAACATAATCTGCCATATCTTCTTTCGATAAACCCCAACTAATTTCATAATCTTTAGCCGCACGTAAATCTACATCATTAGATTCATCGATATCATCAGAATCTGAGACAGCACTGCTTGCCGATTCCGAAGTTCGATTATTATTAAATCTATTTCCTTTCCGACTTGAACTTCGAGTCCGAGACGAACAGCCAAGACTTCTTCCAGCCCCACGCCTATTCTCTAATAGCCCAGCCGCCCTTAATTCTTCTATCAGCTGGTCCTCCGCGCTGAGAGGGTCACCAATGTAACGATAAACAACTGAAGGTGAAACTGAATCTGGTGAATCTGATGATCTAGATGCAGCTGATGCCGCTGATGCCTCACCTATTTCCCTAGTCTGACTCTTATTCCTATCTACCTGAGCCTCATATAGATGTGAGTTTCTCCATATTCTGAATCGGTTCTCTTGACTAAAAGGATCACTTAAAGGGATAGAGTCGAGTAGTTTATCATTAGTTGTTAAAATATCATCTTTAACTTCTTTTTCTAAGTGATATGCCCGACGTTTTGCTCGATATGCATGGAATGATTGAATTGGATGGAATTTTGAAGGGCCTTGTTTACACTTAGTAGACTTTGTTTGTCTACTAATAGGGTTGATACATTGAGTTAGTTTTGATAGAAGACTTGGAGTTGGATTGGTGGTGTTAGCTGAATCAGAATCTAATGCAGCAGCAGCATTATGATTTGAACCTGTAGTACGATGTGCACCCTGTAATCTATCACGCTTTCCTTTAAAAATTGAATTATGATCTGCTTGTTCTTGGGCGATATCTTTAAACGAACCTGTGTTTACTTGAGGACCTATATCTAGACCTTGCGCTCGTAAATTTTCTAGAATAGAGTAATCAATCTCTGGAGACTGAGCAGTGGGGGAAATAGTGGGAGCGGTAGATTCGGAGGTTTTGTTAGATTCTTCAGAAGACTCAGACGTATTTGTACATTTTATGAATTTGTCGAAGGTATCAGGTGGTATTGGAAGTGGTAAAGTATTGACTTGATTGGAGAATCGAACTTGTTTATTAACTGTTTTTGTATCGTGTGCTGAGGCTGCGCGTCGTCGAATATTAAGGCTTGAAACGTTTGAGCTTGAAACTTGTATCAGAAGTGGAATAAGTCTAAATAAGATGAAATGCATCATTGTTGATTTATCAATTAGAATGTGAATTCGTAACTAGATAATGAATTATGATTGATTCAGACTATTTACTTCGTTTTTTCAAAAAAACTAAATAACAAATTTTAATCAGACTGTCACTGATACTCTAATTATAAAAATATATTTAAATCATTCCGGCAGCATGCCACGTAACAGTAACGAGATATCATGCTCAGACTGACAGTGCTAAGCCTATTTGGATAAATTTGAATTGATTGAAAAGAATCAGATATTTGCATTTTCGAAATCAGACCTATAATAGAGTAGGTTACCGTAAGAATTTGAAACATTTCACGTCAATTGGACACTGTCTACTGGAAGTCTTTAGATCAATCATGAAAATAGGCTATAGCTAGATCTTTCACGGTACACGAAGTTAAAATATTCTTATGAAGGGAATACAATTTCTGATAGAGCAATGTTGAACAAAATTCAGATTTTCAACATGCACTGAATCTAAATACGTCAGGGTCGCACTTCTCAAGCATAAATCTAGCTTGAGCGGAAAAATCACCATATTTTGTTTTTCGTTACAAGTTCAATAAAAGTTATTATGATGATGTAGTTGATTTACTGCACTTTGCCTTTTGCAAGCATCAATGGAGAGTTTTGTGATAGGAATTGTAATAAAGTGGGTTCGAGAAATAATGCTGTAGTACTAAGTTTACTTCTGAATATTTATAAAGGGACCGTTGAGTTTCTAAATATGTTAAATTACTTCAAAATTGTTTAAATGTAGAGATCTAAAAGGCTAAGCTATATCATATATTTATGTGTGGTACTCCCAAAGGATAAAAGTTTAAGTATGGGAACGAAAAGTTATCAATTGAATAAATGCTGTAGTACTAGTTACAGCGTGAAATATAATGATTGACAACTACACTAACATCGATTGCAAACTTACTATTAGGTCTTAACATGAGTCACAATAATCCAGTGCCACATACCCATTCATACTACATCCCTAAATATCGCATCCCCGCTAGACTGAAGTCATGCTTGACTCATGTCGAAACTGCCCATTCTTTTTCCAGTTTCCCCAACCAATCTTGCATGTACTGAGGCATCTGCAAGACTAACTCGCTATTCCTAAGATCACCTGTCAAGAATGCCGAATACGAACAGATTAAGACTTGTATCACCTCCCTTGTTAGCATGCGAAATTCTCGAGAGCACATACCCTTACTATTCTCTTGGTAGAACTGCGAGTCCAAGTAGTAATACTCAAAAAAGCTGATCATGACTCTATTAACCATGGCCACATAAGGTAGGCTTAGCGACTCTGCATTGCAGGGTTTGAGAGATATCTCATATCGAGCTTTGATGTCAGACGTCAAAAGCTCGTCTCCTGTGCAATGCCCAAAATCAAAACTTGAGAGCTCTCTGGAATACCCTTTATGCCTTTGGCACATGTATTCGAAAAGCAGCTTTATCTCTGTCGCGAGCTCAAGAAAATCTTCCAGTTTCATCGCATTTATATATGATTCATGCTCCCTCAAGGCCGAGTCCTGCACGGTACTTTCCAACTCTGCCATTTCGCGTCTCCCTATGCCCAAAGGAATCTTGCTGAGCGCCAACATATATGAATCTTTTCCTTGTGCGACGGCAAATACATTTGCGTTGGCTTCTCTTCGTTTCGCCAGTGATTTTGCTAAAAAATCCTTTTTTGCTTGTGTGACTTGATCACGTGCTTTTCCCGCGTCATTCGCAGCATCGTCTCCAATCCGCACATGAACCAATCCTTCAACTGCAGCGAACGTCAACTCTCGGTTCAGAGTTCTTTTTGATGAAGCATCATTTCTGGCTGCCTGCTCTTGCATTGCTAGAAAATCATCGTCTACTTTGCTTTTCCTATTTGATGTTTTTGATTCTGTATTTTGCGCCTTTATTCTTGCTTTGGCTTTTTTAGACTTGACGGACTTTGTTTTTGGTTCTTGCATGTTGACATTACTGTTTTTGGGAGCCCAGGGCGATTTGAATGAAGTATTAGAATTTGCTGCATCTAAGCTTCCTGACGAGCCAGGCTGGTTTGTTGAATTCGTTTGATCCTGTTTACGTTCTACTTTGTTGAAAGAACTGGTAGTTGGAAGACTTGAGTTAGATTGAGCTTCTTTCTCTTTAGCAGCAGCTGCCTCTTTTGCTTCTTTATCAGCCTTTTTTTTAGCTTCTCCTTTTTCCTTAGCTTCTGCAGCAGCATCTTCTTCTTCAGATTTCTCCTTAGCCAACGCTCTCTTCTCTAACCTCAACTTTTCTTCTATCTCAGATTCTTTTTCTTTAGCTAGTAATTTGTTAAAATAATTTGTAATTGAGAGAAGTGATTTCTCAGCTGTGAGCTGTAACAACACTTGAATTAGATCTGTTTTCAATTCATTGTATTTTTTCGTTACTCTAACTATATTGTCAAAGAGTGCTGATAACTCGTTTTTTTCCCTCATAATTAGGTCTCTTTCGTTTTCTGCCCACCGTCTACTTTCTAACTTTGTGTTCCGATCAGGGCGTATCCTCGTGAGCTTTGCCGCATTTGCTCCTTGTTCTAATTCGAATTTACTTAGTCCCTGCCCCAGTTCGCTTACCCTTGACTTTATCAAATCGGAAGCCTGAGGGTCAGATTCAATTATGGTCAAGCTAATCTGAAAGTACTGGGCTGTCCATGTTTCAACATCGAATTTTATCGGTTCTAAACCACGATTAACAAAAGCATGATTTATATGATTTAGCTTTTCCTGACCTAGATAATTTTCAAATGCTTTTTTCAATTCTCCATCTACCCTTTCTGAGTCTTTAGATAGTTTTTGCTTATCCTCTATAATTTTGATTTTTTCTTGCCTCAGTTCCTCTTCTGCCTCGAGTTTTTCTCTTTTAAGTCTTTCTTCTTCCTCAAGTTTCTCTTTCTTAAGTCTTTCTTCTTCCTCAATTTTCTCTTTCTTAAGTCTTTCTTCTCTCTCCAGTTTTTCTTTCTTAGCCCTCTCTTCTACCTCGAGTTTTTCTCTCTTTATCCTTTCTTCTTCCTCGAGTTTTTCTCTCTTAAGTCTTTCTTCTTCGTCGAGTTTTTCTTTCTTAGCCCTCTCTTCTTCCTCGAGTTTTTCTCTCTTAAGTCTTTCTACTTCCTCAATCTCGAATTCTGCTTTTCGCTGACCTGCCATCATTTCTTCCACCTTTTCTCTAACCAATATCGACACACTCAATGTCTCTCGTCTAGTATTGTCAGGATCCGGAATTCTCACTGAGCTCATAACTTGCTCAATATGAGCATCAGTATCACCTGAGTTACCATGCAACATCTTTCCAATTTCTTCCTCGACTTTTTCAGATACACTTCGGTCTCCATTTCCTAGATTATCACATGAAAACAACTTGCGTCTAATTCGATCTACATATTTTACTTCAAGAAATGGTTTATCATGTTCTTGTAGAGAACGCTCTACTGCTATCTTGACTAAATAATCATCCAACGCTGAGTCACCACGCAACGCATAGAGTCGATTAATTCCATCGAGATTTATACTGCTATATATATGATGAAGTTTTTTCGAAACTAGCTCCTCTACATCTCTCATGATGATCTTACAATCCTTTTTGATTGATTTTATTCGGTCTTTGGTGATAGGAAAGGGTTGAGAATAGATTCGTTTATGATTTTCTTGAAGTATTCTTGAGGCAGCTGAGACCATAGAGTTTGTAAATTCTTCGGAAACAAATTTGGGGGAGAAGGTGTTAGAGTTGAAATTCTCAGTATTATTTTGTCTATGTTTACTTGGTGGAGGCTCGGTAGTGGATGAATTTTTCTGTGACATCTTAGAATATTTTGAATTGTTATCATCTGATATTTGCTTGTCCAGATCTTTTGGAACAGAAGGTTTTGTACTGTTATTCGCAGCTGACTTATTAGTAAAGTTTCCTTGCTGAGGAAATTGGTTAGCACCATAGTCATTGGACTCTTGATTGTGAGGACATTGATTTTCATCATGATTACTGTTACCTGCGGCTCCATGCTGATCCTGAGAAGAAGATACTTGATTCGAATCACCAGTGTCCAAATTCTTATTTGTTTTTCCACTAGATTCAGCGCCACAATTTCCGCCAGATCCACCAATTGAATTCTGACTGTTTCCTGCACCATTTGAATTTCCTGATCGATCTTCTTTTTGTTGATTCGCCGTACCTTTTCCCATACCTTTAGTTTCATTGATTGGTGCACCGTCTTTCTCTTCTTCATCATCATTCTCCATATCAGATTCAGATTCTGCATTAAAATCTGATTTCTTATCTTTTTCTTCATCTGATTTAGTAGCGTCATCTGCGTCTTCTTCGTTCTCGCTCTTCTCAGATTCAGTCTCCGATTCCTCATCTATTTCTTTTAGCATTCTATTTATATTTTCTGGTGAGTTTTCTTCACCAGCTTTGAGAATGTTAATATCATCTGTTGCACCTTCAAGTTCTGAAGCCGCTTCAGTACTTGCACCAGCAGGACTATTTTCACCTGTGTCAAGTTCATCAGACCCCACTACATCTTTCTTTTCAATGCTTGTTGAATCATCAGAAATTTTAGCATCTATGGCGTTTGATCCGTCCTCAATTTCTTCACTAGACTCTAACACGCGCACTTCAACCTTATTATTCAAAGTAATCCCCAACTCTTCATATATCTTATTTCGCAACCGATCTTTTAAAACCTCAGCATAATCAGCATCAACTCGCCAACTTGATTTTAAGCGTAGCGTATTGACAATCGTTTCATGAACTCCATCAGAAAATTTCAGTAGAATGTCGAGGACTTCAGTACTCTTACAGCTACTATCTTTAATAAATTTCCCATATCGCTGATTTGCTTTCTCGATTTGGTTACTGCATCTGAATGCTTTAGAATTCAGATTCAGGGCAATCAGACACTTATAGCAGTCTTCGATTTCTTGCTTCTGCGAAAGCTGTTCCAAGTGTTTTGGTGTTACTATTGGTCGAACTGAAATTGAAACTCTAACAGGTGAATTCCCTGATTTTAGTTCTTGCCAAATTTGATCTGAATGACCAGGGCCCATAGCAACATTTGAATTTCCATAGACTGTATTAGATGCTTGTCTTGTAGCAATATGATGATCACTTACAGTAATACTAAAACTGTTTCTAGAAGCATCGGTAATATCAACCTGTAACTGTTCTTCTGATCCATCCCAGAAATTACCCTTTGACTCTAAAATCGCTGCAAGTACATCTTTTCTACCAGCGGCAATACCCTTGAATTGATACGCGGGTGATATTCCCCATCCTCTATCTTGAACTTTATGAAGAAAATAAGCTGGTTTACCATTCCAATATAGATAATAAACTGGATATCCAAATAGTCGTTTAGCATTGTCCATGACATATATTCCATTCAAATGTGTGTTCGACGTAAATCCATTTAATGAAAAAATATGAATAGGTACAGCACTTATAGCACAACATCTTTCTAAAAAAGCTGGATCATTATTTTTTCCTGCAACTAGCTTGATATCCAGTGATAAAGTTTTATTTTTTGAACCACATGCTGATCGCCACTCACGAAATTCTCTCAACCCACAAAGCCAATCTGGCAAAACTTCGGTCATAACACGCTTTGCAACAGCTGCATGATTTTTTGAATCAGACACCTCATCGATTTTGATTTCTTTACAGTTAAACAAACCCTCCACAGAGCTTCTCTCTATTTCTAAATCTAGGTCCATCAAATATGGCTCAAATAAATCATATAATCGATAAGGTAAAGGAATTGGAATTCTACCTAGACGTTCTATCTTTTTACGTTGACTTTCATTACCATCGACATAAGGTTCAGGCAATATAGAGACATTCGAAGTTCCCACCTTCTTATCCGTGTGTGTTCGAATGAAGTTTTCCCACATTGCCTTTTTTATAGCATCAGCTTTTCCATCTCTACCTGTTTCTAGAATCGATAATTCTTCGCAACTAGTATCTTTTTTAATTCTGTCAAATAGGTATCCTAATAAAAGATTTCTTTCTTTTTGTTTCCTTTGATCGATTCCACTCTTACCAGACTCCTTTGTGTAATTATAATCTACTACACCCCATTTCTCTCTTTCAACTACCTCATCTCTCAGCAATTGTGGTTGTACTATATTATCGTAAAGCGCATTCAAAACCTCTTGCCTCACATCATTTCCTGAAATGCTGTTCAAGCGTTCCCTTGATTTCAAATAGAGTTCTAAACAGTTGTATCCAAAGATTCTTTTTCTATATGACTCTCCATACTGACTTCCCATAAAAGGACCTTCCATGACAACCATACCCTTTATGTAAATATAATCGGCATATTTTTCTTCCATCATTATCTCATGTTTATTTGTGCTATCGTTGATAAGTTTTTCGAAATGCACTTTCTTATAGTTGGGGCGTAAAAAGAGGTAGCGGTCGAGAAAATCTTCATAGAAAATATATTCGGGGGATCCGTCATGTTGAACAAGATTTTCTAAATTTGAAATTTTTATTTCAATGTCTTCGTTTTTGGAAATATCGTGATGGGGATTTGGTCTTATGTTTTGATTGATAAGAGCGGCGTCTGCAGGTGTTGAGAGATAACTGGGGAGAGTTTTAGATTAAGAACTCAAGATGTGAAATTTGAATATTGATAATTACTAAATTATGATCATAGATTGAATACAAAATTATATAACATAATCTCAGACTGTCCAACACTATCTTAGTAAATCTTCACAGTAAATTGTCTCAAGAAACCAGAATCATATTAATAGCAAATACCTATTTCCACTATCATCCACAAAACTAACTCGAAAATGCAATGTCTTATGTCTACTCTTGCTATTACTAGACCACGCTACTGATTTATTCCGAACTCCAAAATTATACGTGTATCCACAGGTATTAATTCGTAACTGTGCTGATTCATTTTGTTGCCAACCCATCTCTACAGTCTTTTCCTTTTGAATCTCAAAATACCTAATTGCACTTCTTAATCCATCACCAAAATGACCTTTATACGGGGACCACATCTCTTTTTTTCTTTTCTCTTCCCCACTAGCGCCAGCAGTGAGACAAAATGGATTGAGTTGGGAACAGTAATTTGTTAGACTGAGAGAAGATAAAATCCATTTACCATTAAATTTAGCAGATGATGTATGACTACCGATAATATATTTCTTCTTGATAATCAAATGCCCCAGCAGCTTCTCTCTTTTCTCTATCGAATTGTAACCCCCATTGTGATTAGCTGCCTCATAAGTACCAACAATTCCAAAAAATACGGTTGCAAAACGATTTCCGTTCCTATCTGGCACTTCATCACTGTTACTTATACCTACAACATCATACTTTCGATACAAAATCCTTTGTCTAGCATCTCTCTTCTGCTCATCCACTCTATATCCACCAGCATCAGAATCTAACAGTATATTAAACGCTCTAATAGCGCCATCATCCATATTCTGCATGAATTCATCTATGGCTTGACGACCTGGCCACTTACTAGCGTCCCAAAGTGTCATGTCCATGTCTTGCCATTGCTGCTGCTGGTGAGGAGAACTGGCATTATTATTGCCCCTATTGACATTGTAGCAGTGACTGTACTGAGCTAATTCATCGATTTTTTTCTTTTTAGCCTGGTGATAATTGAAGGCACTTTGATTAATATGGTTTGGATGATTAGGGATAATGAGGCGGGATGGGATTGGGTTTATTGTTTTGGGGTGAAGGTTGTTGGAAGGTGTGGTGCTAGTGGCGATATTTTGGTTAGTGAAGTTTTGAGCTGTATGGTTGGTCTGATTGGAATAAGGATGATGTGCATTCCAATTTGAATTTGCGCTCCAGCCATTGTCGCCAAACCAATTGTTGGCAAAAGCGTCTTGATAGGACATGGTTTACTGAAATTAGCCAAACTCACAGCTGTGGTAACAATTATAATCAAAGTTATAATCTCATCAGTAATATGGCAGTAATCTAAATTATAAGTCCTAGTCTCATTATGTCTTATGTGGTCACCCAGTCTAAATTCTATATGATTATCTATATAAAAATAGTAAATCAATCACTGAAGTCTACAAAAATATAATTTGAAAATTAGTAAATTTCTACTCTGTCAGTTCGCGATATTGGAAAGGTAAAGCAACGAAAGGTTTCCGAAAAGATTTTGCAAAGTCTCTTGAAAGTAGAGCAAAAAAATCTGATATCAATGAGAATAGACTCAATATTCGATTGAGGGTAAAACGATCGTACCTTGAAGCTTGCTGGAAAAACATTTCTACAGTGATACGACTCTGAAGATTGATACACAGAGAGAATTCAGAAGGCTGAGACTAGAACAAAACAAATTTTTAGCAAGACTTCAAATAACAAGAATCTGAAAAAAAGTTCGTTTTCTCATGAGACGATAGTACTTGCTAAGCCTACACGAGCCTACGGTTATATTTTTGGCATTCTTCATTCCAAAATGTAAAATCAGCTATGAATACTTCGTCTATCGTCCACACTTAAAAGTGAAAAGCCAACCGACTACCTCATAAATGTTATGAGTGTCATACATTTTTCAAATATAAATCAATTCCTCATGTTAGTGCGTTATACGTAAAAATTAAAATCTATATATGTAGACGTAAGTTCTATATGTCTCAAGTCACGATGTAAAATCCATTTTCCCAATTCACACAATAAATTAAAATTAAAATTAAGACGTAAAAAAAATCATCATCAGGGTTGGTTAAATCAGATAAAAAGTATTGTGCTAGCAACCCTAGAATAGAATTTTTGCCAGACTTAGTATGCAGATTAGGTTAGGCTATCGGTTGACTACTACCACATGAAATCAGAATCTATTACTAGGCCCCAATTGGAGAACACCCGCCCGACAATGGCAGGCTCAGCTCATCATGATAAATACGACAAGCGAAATTGTAGCTGGAGGAATATATAGCAGCGTCGTCAAACTAAGACTCATGAATTATTCTATTGCCAGTACTCAGTGGAATTTGGCAACAAGCTATAACTTGAGTCTGAGCTAACAATTTAGATTGCATATTATACCAGCAGCCAGTGCAGCCATGTAGCATACACTGCAGCCTTGAACATCATTATTACCCAGTGGGAATTAAAACTACAATATATGGACTTAAATCAAACATTAGCTTCACAGTATTATAATTCTGAGCACTTGCCATGCCAAAGTACGAAAAAACTATTTAGTAAAACAAATCATCAATGAAAATTTTAACAACTCAATATGTATATATATTCTTAGTCTTAGCAAACGAATCAAAGTTTGTAATCTCAATTCCAAATTTGCCATAGTGACTGCTTTGAATACTTAGTCACTTTTCCTCTGGGTCTCTGGGCGCATAAGCTTTAGATCCAGTTGCAGCATCCGTGATCTTAATGATTTTGGTAACTGTGACGAGAATTCTCCTTCTCCAAATCTATTATCCGCTTCAGAGGACTTAAACAAGGCGGTGAATATACCACGAAATCTCTGACATCTCAACTTGAAAGACTCTGAAGGGTCTGAACTGGAGGTCCACACGTCTGATTTGAAATATGTCATCAAAAAGCAGCTGCAGATTGTGCCATCACCAGGTCTGAAAGATTTTAGCTCTCCTAGAAACCAGGACCTAGAAGAATTTGAGCGCAAAATGTCAACCATGTTTTGGTGGCACTCCTCTTCCAACTGGCCCCGGTTTCGCTGGCTCCACCTCCCAAACAACAACTTACATTTCATAGCGAACTCAAACAGTTCCCCATCAGTAATCGCTATCTCATGCGGACTATGAAGCCTTAGCTTTCTCGGTAGGCTTTCAGATTCTTTTCTGAGCCTGGCGTTCTCCCCCTGCTCCAGATTTAGACCTGGGGCAGGCTTGCCAGTTCGTTGGGATGTTTCCTTGTCTGTTTTTTCTTTGAGCTTAGCCCGGTTAATTTTCGTTTTGATCTCAGACAGTTCCCTGATCACCTCCTTGATCTCTTGTCGAGTCTGACTCTCAGGGTCAAAGCCAGGGTGGGATTCTGTTTCGATATTCGAAGGGGGTGCTGCTGTCTTTTTCTTCTTTGCACGTTTCTTCTTTTTATACTTAGATGTGGTATTCTGAGTTGTCGCAGCAGGTGCACTATGAGAATGATCTGCATTCACAGTGCTATTTGATTCGAAGCTCTCTTCAATGTCATCACTCGCTGCAGGGTCGCTTGCATTTGAAGCAGTTTCCAAATTGTCATCAGACTCATCAAGCATCTTACTGTTCTCGGTCGGTGCAAACACAGTGCTGGCATCAGAATCTAAATCACTATCATTATGGACACCGGGTAGTACGGGTACTGCTTTTGAATTAACAAAATCCTCAGTGGTAGGCGAAGCAGCTGCCGATTCAGATTTATCATATCTACAATCAACTGTAATACCATCATCTGACTCACTACCATCTTCAGAGTCCTGACCAAATTGACACTCCAGTAGATTAAACCGATTTAATTTTTCTAATCCCGCAGTTGCATCAGTCTCAACCTGTTCTTTTAGTTTTTCAACTAAATTGCGCTTCACTAATTCCTCAACTGACTTCTCAGTCCTTTCAGGACAATCTGGATCCGGTATCTTCATCATCGACATTACAGCATCGAAATCATCTTTATACTCCGTCATCATTTCTCCAATCTCTTCTTCTTTTTTCTCGGACAAATTACGACATCCGTTACCTAGAGCTCTACATGAAAATAGTTTTTGGCGAATACCGTCTGCAAAAGATACTTTGAGCAACGGTGGCGGAGTGTTGACAACTTCTCGGGCTAAATAATAATCCAAGGCTCTATCACCACGCCATGCGTATTGAGGACCTATATCTGACATGTTCAGAAGACTCTGACACCGTTGACGAATTTTTTTATGTAATTGTTCTTGAAAATCGTTGACCATGGTTCTGCATTCTTTGTCAGATAAGCTTGAAGCGTTTGATTTGGAACTGCCGTCATTCTTTGCCGCAGAGAAAAATGTCTTCGTTACTTCTTTTGCAAAGGCAAAGAGTGCATCATTCGTCGACTTATCAGTTTGCCTAGAAACAGCAATATTATAACAGCTCAAATTAGTCGTGTCAGTTCTTGTTAGCGAATCTGATGCCTTAGTATTTGTTCGGCTCAAGTTGCTAGACGCGGCGCTATAATCTCTATTGAGGTCGGATGAATTAGACACTTTAGACTTGCTACTTGTTGCAGATAAAGTCGTATTTGATCTTGTCAATTCACTGCTTTTGTTCCATTTCTCATCACTAGCCGTCGAAAAAATCTCAGACTGAGATCGCTTACCAGCGGTATATGCATCATCGTAAAACTTTTGATGATCACTATGGGAACTTCTGTCGGCATCTGCAAACTGTTGAGCCAGATTCCTGGAAGAGTCAAACGAAACTGTTTTGTGAACGTGGCCAAATGCAGCGTTTTGTTCTTGTGGAGAATTGCGGTGACATTCATCTTGTCCATTATCATTTCGATCCTGTATATAATCTCGATTCTGCTGGTCATCCACTGCCAGAGCCCGTTCATCTTCGTATCCTCCATTACGATGTGAAACTGTGATAGCTTCAGCATTATTAGTTGTGTTGGCTGTGATTTCATTATTTTCTTCAGACATATTTGTTTCAAATTCATCGTTTGTTGAGTCTCTAGATTTTGCAGTAGTATCTCCATTGTTTTCCACATCTGTTTCATTAGCCTCCTGTTCTGCAATACTAGGTTGATTTGACTGGAATTCCTGAAGCTCTGCTTCTTGAGATACATTATCATACGCGGCCTTACTCGAGTCAAGCAATTGAGTCGCAGCATCATCGATAACACCATTAGCTTCTTCTGAATCGTCAGATGCAACAAAATGTTCTTGTGCCGAGTCTAACACAAAATTGTCGTTTGTTTCTGTTATAATATCAACGTTTTTCGTTTGCTGCATTCCGAGTTCCAGCTGAATTTTTTGCATCAAATTCTTTAAGAGCTCATCGCTATCGACGTTGTCGACGCGCCAAGCTAATTTCGAACTGCGCAAGGTCTCTACAATCTCCTTCTGAACACCAACCACACAAAACATTAACGCCGTACATACATCATTATTTGCACCAAGTGATCTTTTTAAGGACCTAATATTTATTGCTACCTCACATGCTTCATAAGTCAAACCTGTTGCCTCAAGCAGTACACGTACATCTTTTTTTCGCACTATTGGCGTGACGGTTATCTCTCTTTGTGCGCTTCCTTCTTGCCAGCGTTGACTAACTTTTGCTGTCCCAAATCTACCATAACGGTTTCGAGTATCGTTTTCATCAAGCACACTTTCTTGACTGTCAGCACCGTCCCAAAAGTTTCCAGTCTCTAACTTAGCCAAAAAATGCTCTTCTTTACCAGCACTTACGCTTTTATATTGATTTTTTGGCGTGAGTGCCCACTTGCCATCTTTAGTTCTATGAAGAAAAGGAGCTACTTTATCGTACTCAAAATCACCAGTTTTATCTTTCCAGAAAATTGGATATCCATGAAGATAAGGAGCGCTGCTATCCTGTGCACTCATCGTATAATATTCTCCATTGAGCTTGTCTGATTCAAAACCAGTTATTCGAAACTTCTGGATTGGCAAAGCTTTAATTGCACAAATTCTATTGGTAAATTTTTTTGTATCAGGTGCCTCTACTAACTGAATGTTCACCGGCAGCTCGGAATTTCTATAATAATAGTTGTTCGAATTACTGCGACATTTTGCCCATTCCTTGAATTCTGGAAGCTTTCTTAACCATTCATCTAAGACACTAATAAAGACACGTTCTAAAATAGCTTCTGGACGACGAACATCATCGAAATCGACACGAATAGGCTTACAAACGTTCGGATCAAACATGTCATCTATCGTTTTCTTCTCCAACTCGTGATCAAGATTAGCCATGTATGGAGCAAACATTTCGTAGATTTTCGGCGGCAAAGGCACTGGATGTCTGTTGATATATTCGATCTTTCGTCTCATCTGGTCATTGCCATAAATATAAGCAGCAGGTTTTCGGCCATACTGAATATAAGCTTTTTGAAAATGTTGCTCCCATAACAATTTCCTAATTTCTGCTGCATGACCTTCAATTCCAGCTTCAAGTATAGAGACTTCCTGGCAAGTAGGATCATCGCACATGCCCTCAAACAAAAGTTTAAGCAATAGATTACGTTCTTTCTGTTGGCTTTGGTCTTCATAGCCTGTTAATACTTTACTATCTGAAATACCTGCACATCTTTTCAAGTTATCGTGTAGTGCAAAAAGTATCTCCTTACGTAAATCAAAATCCCCAATGGAATTCAAACGATCTCGCCTTTTTACTGCATATTCAAGAAAGTTGTATCCAAATAAATGTTTCTTACAAATAATATCACCATATTGCTTCTCTTTATGAAATCCCTCCATCGTTACCATACCTTTTACATAAATACGATCTGCAAATTTTTCTCCTAGTAAAATTTCCCTTTGACTCTTCCATTTATGGTTCTGGAGCCTTAGACAAATCTTTTTATAATCTCTATTCAAGAAAAGATATCGATTCTGAAAGCTTTCCAAACTAAGTCTGTCACTTTGTTCCGGCAAGTTTTCAAGATTACTAATGGATACATCAATATCTTCATTTATATCGAAATTGGTAGAAAAATTTCCGGAGGCTTTCCAATCACTCATGTTATTAACTTTCTCAGATTGATTTCTATGTGGATTCGGTCGTAAGTTTTTACCACGAAGAGCTGTCTCGATTTCATTTTGGAATTCAGAATCTATATTGCTTCGTACGGATATTTGTTGTAACTCAAAATGAAGAGTGCGGTCCTCTGAAGAATCATTAAATCGATCATATGCCTTTTTTTGCATAGAAAACACATATTGGTATCCGCAAGTTTTGATATCTAGACTTGGAATAAAGGCTCTAGCCTGTTTTTTGCCCCACTCAGAGTGTACAATTCTTTCAAAAAATTTTATTGCGCCACGCAATCCATCTCCAAATCTACCTTTATATTGTGATTTTTTGTGATATTGTTCTTTTTCTTTACCTGAAGCACCTGCTGTTAAACAGTAAGGATTTAGTTGAGCTCCGTAATTCACAGCACGTACATTTGATATGTATTCTACTTTATGATTTTCACCTCTTGTGCTTCCATCATAATTCTGTACAATGCGACTTTCAGTTTTTGTCATCGTTTCGACAATCATGAATCCAAGAAGATGCTCAGAGTTATTTTTGACTTCAAAGCAATAGTCATTATAACTTCCCTTACTAACGCGATATGGCTTCAATTGTTGTCCAACCAAACCATAAAATATTGTTCTTGACCCATTCTCATCTAAACTTCTTGTTATTCCAGGTATGTGAAACTCTTCACATCGAACTCGTCTCTTTAGTTCTTCTAATAGTATATTTTCAGTTTCTTGACTGTAATCCCATCTGCAACTGTTACCAATGTAGCCAAAGCAATCCTCTTTCGAAGCTAGCCACTCGGCTGTTCGAAATGCCCCATCAATACAATTTTGAACTATCTCATCTACTGCCTGGCGTCCAGGCCACTCCTCTGCACTTCTTAGAGTCATGTCCATATCGTTAGGACCTCCGTTTGCGCAGCTGTCAATCTGTTTAAGTTTCTTAACACGCTCCTCATTGTATGTTTTTTGGAATTGGCTGCACGGTACGCGAAAGCGATCAGGCACCCTGTTGTTTTGTCTATTGTTAGCAGTAACCGAGGGATCACTATGTCCTGCGTTTGGGCCCCATGTATATGGGTTAGAATACGGGTTACTTTGTGGATAGTGATTGAAATCTTGGTTGTAGAAATGTTGAGACATCTTTGATTATAAGTGTTGTAAAAAATATACTTCAAATGTCAGTACTTGATAAAGACTACTAGAGTTAGAGAAAAATACAATCTAAAATTAAATTTATAAGAATAGTAAATACTAAGGTATTGTAAAAAAAGTTTGCTGGTTTAAATAAAATATTTTTTGTGATAACGTTAAAATTCAGTTTTATACAACCGGTGGACTACTTACATTCATAAAAGACATCTCTGAACGTACGTCGAATTTATCGGAATACAGTATTATTTGTACATATAGCAGTAAATCTAGGTCTTACCGCATTTCAACATTGATCCAAGGAAAATATTACCAATAGAGAATCAATTAGCTCAATAGCTAAACAATTTCTGGAGCACTACGAAAATCATATTTTGGAGTATGCCGGAGGCTAACAAGATTTTTCAGATGAAACTCAAAGAGTAGAGCTAAGCGTGAAATCAGAACATTCAACAAATTATTCGTTTAACAATACTTTACTAATATCAAAAAATTGATACGTTCGTATCCTCATGCTAATAACATCAGCAATGAGACGATACTGGCAGAGAAACCTTAGCCTAGCGTTTCAAATTTCTGTCATTCTAAAATGTAAAATCAGCTGTAAATACCTCATCTATCGTCCACACTTAAAAGTTAATTAGTACTGCTATTTGAAAGAACTCCTCCATATTAATGCAATTACAAAGACTCTGTATCGTAATTTAAAATTAATCAGTCTGCTAAAAAATTACAAGTACAACTTAGTAACTTACTTTTTAATAGCTCGACGTTTTTACAATAACGATGTCAGCAAACCTAATATTACGTAATTTTGATCCTCTTAAAGAATTTTAAGGATCATAGACGTACTCAGGAGTCAGAGTCTTTCAGCCACTTAGAATAGATGCTTTTTTCATTAGTTTAAATTTAAGCTAAAGAAATCAGCATCAAAAATCATTTTTTAAAACTAGGGAATTCAAAATGATTCTTTTGAGTTTCAAATTCTGGTCCACTACGTCTCTATGAGATAGAGATTATAAAACAGCTAGTTAGGCTTGAGCCATAAATTTCAATCTGAAAAACTTAGATTACTTACTACTTAGAAAATACTATTTAGAAAAAAAAGCTATTACGTACTCACTGTCAACATTCTTACACTATTACCGATGTAAATTTACAGAACTCTGTTTAAATATTTGTCTGATCAAACCACTACGGTCAATTGTCCATCAATTCTATTCAAGAGTTCAACTAAGTTTTGGCAACAATACAAAAACAGACTAATACAATAGTGACAGTCAGTCTCAGATTAGCTCATGTATTACTCTTACCATGATCAATTGAATCTCTATTCTATAACTTAAAACAAACCAGCAAGATTTTTAGGGTTTTAAATCTTAAGTAAGTCTACTGTCTAGTACTACAAAAATCCATTGTCAAGAATCCCTATTATAGTAACACTAAACGGTCCCAACATAATATCAAAGTCTTCCTGAATCTTACAACTCCAACACCCTCCCAGCGCCACCCCACTCACCCAAGCTATAACTCATAGCTAAAGTCCATCTACCCATCCCCAGTCCCGCTTCCGACGCCAAACAAAAGTCAGGTTGAGTCCATTTTAAGAAGAGATTGATTCTCAATTTCCCCTCTGTATTACTTTCATTGAATTTGGAACATTGTGACAATATACTCGCTACTTCTGACTGTCTAGATTCAATTAAAGGGGATTCTTGATCGAGTCGGAGAAGATCTGATTTGTTGGAAATTATTATTGGTGGTTGAGAACTTGAATTTAGGTGGGAGTCTATACCATATGGTTGAAGAATTAATTTGTCTGAACTTGATTCGGCTTCTGGCATAAAACCTGCACTAGCTTGCTCCACGTATGCTAAATAATAATTGTCTTTAAATAATTTTAGTCCATTTGAAATTGAGAAATCCCTCCGACAATAGACTACTTTTGCATTCCCTAAATGATCATGATTCACCTTCAAATACTCAACCGTTGGCGAAAATGATAATTCATAACGATAATGTTTAGTCTGTTTAAATGTGATAGCTAAATCAGCATGGACAACCATATATTTTTTTGTTAAACTTATGCTATCATCATGAAAATTTGCAGCGGTTGAACTTGGATCACTTGACACTTTAGATTCTAGTTCTGCTACGAAATATTTCTCTCTACTCATTCGATCTGCTTTTCTTAATGCGAGCCAATCCTCTAACACTGGATTCAATAATTCAAGATCAATATCTGAATCTCTATTCTGAGACTGCAAACTTGTGCTAATATTCTCTGGATCCATCCATAATATTTTGCCCTCATAAAGTTCTAATTCTTGTTTCGTAATATCAGATTCTTTAGATAATGCGTATTCCAAACCACCTTCATATCCGAATAACATGGTGTTTGGATTGAATCTGACTAAAGGTTCACGAAGGACTTCAAGAGATTCAACTTCAGATTTGGAATCTGATTCAGATGACTGAGATGTTATCAGCTTATATGTTAGGAATTTACTATTTGTTTTCACAATTGCTTTATACTGCTCCTTCTGACTTAAGACGTCAATAAAAAATTGATTATCTTTCGATAGTGTTAAAGGATTGCTTTTAGCTAGTTGTGCAATAGACTTCTTACTCATACCCTTTCTACTAGACTTAGCTCCTAATCTCAGTTTAGATTCTTCTTTATCATATTCTTCCAATTCTTTACCAGATATAAAAAACGTTGATGAAATAAACAATATTTTCTTTTTATTTTGTGTTTTCACTTGATAATAGCATTCTCTAGCATTCGATTTTTTTAAGGCATTCGACTCGTCAGATAATGTTTCTTCTGAATCTAAATTTAATCCTTGAAGTTGAGCTGCTGCGGCAATATTAGACTCTTCTTGAGCATCAGAAAATTTAGCACTAGCAGCTAAAGGTGAAGTTCTCTTATCCTGAAGAAAATCCTCTTCTTCTTCCGAATCCTCATCCCCCACCTTCTTACAAACCAATTCAACTACCCCAACCTTCTCAGCACCTTTTTTCAAATACGGACTCTGAACCCTTATTTTCGAATTTAAAAGAGTCTTCTGCCATTCATACACTTTTTCTCCATTTCTTCTACACCCCAACAACTTAGCATTCACTAATTCATCATAATTAAAATTGTTCCGATTACCTAATTGACCATAAGCGTTTTCAGACCAAATTCCGCTCTGAGCCCCAATGTCATCACATGTCATTTGCTCATAATCATTTACAAATTCTTCTGCGGAAGTGATTTTTTTGATCGGTCCAGTTCTTTGTGACACTGAATCTAGCTCTCTTTTCTCTTCTTCACTTCTAAAATCCAAAACCACTCTTTCATTTCCTTCTTCACCATAATGATGTGCCCCATGCTCATGGGAAACACCTTTCAATGTCACTAACTTAATCCCTCTTCTAGCGAATAAATGACCATAATCAGCAGCAACAGAATGACCACCGTTTCTTGCTGCTGCTAATTGACCGTTAAGATTTGAAATTCCAGGATTTTGATTTATCATTCCAGTATTGAAATCGACCCAAAATGGGTTTTTCTTAATCCATTGATCTATAAATCTATCAGATAAAATGTTATTATCTATATGAGAAACAGCGGAGCGTTCTTTGGTACCTTCGAACCAAGCGGTATCATAGAAGGGGATGGGGAAAGTGAAGTCTTCAAGTTCTAACACTTCTGAATCTGTTTCTCCGATCATTGGATCATCAGATTCAGAAGAAACTTTACTAACACAAGTTTTATCATCATTATGTATAATTCCTGGCCTCAAATATCTTTCATTACTCAACAATTCTTTTTGTAAATCTCTAATTGCAATCATAATAGATCGAATTTCTTCAACATCAGTAATATCGGTTCTAGAGTATACAATATTATAATCTTGCTTATCCTTATTAACGTTTAACTCTTGTTTTTCACGAAAAGTTAAGTTAGAAGAATTGGGGTTTGCCTTATTCTGAGTTTGTTTAGCCTCCTCTGCAGATCTAGCTTCTTGCTTAGCCTTTTTAGCATAGTATCTTTCTAGTTGCTGATTTTTTACTACAGAAATTAGATTGTCTTTTGCTTTTTTTAAGATGGTAACAAACTCTTTTTTTTGATCATTCTCAATGTTATCATCTGGATTACTACTAGCACTGGCTGCTACAGTAACACTTAGTCTTATGGACGTCACGGACCTTTCACTGTGTGAATTAATATTATTAGGATGCCCTAATAAAGCTGCAATTTTTTCAAAAGCAGTATTAATTGAACCTGTGCTGTGTTTAATTTTCTCAGCAGAAACTGCAATTGGTTCTTTCTCTAGTCCTAATAAATACAGCTGGAAACCAAAAAGATTTTCATTACTGGCATTAATCCAATGATCCTTTTGCATCATTTCATTCACGCGATCATAAAATTCCTCTATAGTATAAGGCTTAGTTTCTTCAGAACTTCCAAGAATCAGATCCTGATCCTCCATCTCAATGTCAGTGTCATCCTCAGAGTCAATGTCTTCTTTGACCCTAGGCCCAGCCAAAATATCTTTTCTTTCATAATCCCTCACTAAAACTAGATTCCCAAATGAACCAAATGTAGATAGAAACTTGTCCTGAGCGAGAAGTGCGTTATCATAGGTAATGTCGAATTCGAGAACTTCTTTGGAATCTTCGAAGTTAGACTCTTGTTCATTAGAACTACCATCAGAGCTTAGTCGTGCCAGACTCATTAACCCTTTTGCCTCTTTAAGGTTAAGACAAGACTTTGGAATTCTTATATAGAAATTCATATTAGGAGCTATAGGAGAACGTTTTTTTTTAGAATCTTTTTCTGCTTGAATTTGGGCGAGCCATAATGATTTGTCAAAGGCCAAACTTCCGTCAGACTGTAAGTCATCAACTTCCATAAATTCAGTGTCAGAACTGCCTGCTTTAGTAGTAACTTCCATTTCAGAACTTGCTGCTTTACTACTACTAGCAGCATGAGCTACTCTATTTATCATTTCCGCATTTGAAACACCAAATTCTTCTTTAGACTTTTTTCCTACAATAGAAAAAACAGTTCCAACTCTCAATGAGAAATCTAAAGTCAAACTAGTATGCGTATTACCTAGAATATCACCATGTATCCCTCTCTCATACAGAGATCTTTGTGTAATCATATCAGCAAAAGCACCATCAAATTGACTTTTCGTTTTCTTACTGGCTGCATCTTTCACTACTAAACTATCCACTGGTAATCTTACACCAATTCCATTGACTCCACCAATTCGCTGTTCTCTCATATTAAAACCTCCTCTATCCATACTCACCACTTCCATTTTCACTTCAGATTCCATTTCTTCCAATCTCTTTTTTTCATCTGCAGTGTGTCTTGAAGAATTGATATTCAGTTTTCCAAAAGGTTTCAGCAATAATTCTTCCATCCTTTTCCATGTCATCTTTTCTTTAATTCCGAGTGGACCAAATTTTAGCATGTAATTCCAGTCAATACCTCTATTTTCATTATTTTTAATTGTCCCGTTTTGAAATAAGGTTTCCAGCAACTCTCGATCAAATACATTTAACTCAGGATCATTTCCAGAGGCTTTGAGACACACTGTTTGTATAATAGCAGTTTCACGGATTTTGAACTTTTTGATCAATTCAGAAACATATTTATCTTGAGCAGACATAGTTTGATAAGATAAATTCTTTCTTTCTTCATTACGATCAACATGATGACGAGACTTATTAAAATCTCTTCCTTGTGCAATAGGTTGCTGAATATCCACAACAACCCATTGATTCAATTTCTTCACATTAGGATCATTTTTATAGATTCTATGAGCAGCAATATTAACTGGATCAATTCCACCCTCGAATTCCCAATATTCAAGACGAATTTGAGTACCTTTGCTATCTAATTCAATTGTGTAACAGTCTTTTGAACCGCAGATACCAGGATTCTTGGATATCTTATTGGCCCTAATATTTGGTAAGGTGATAACTGTTGAATCTTGATTTCCATCTGCATCAATTTTTGGTGTCAACTTTAATGCATTTATCATATGATAAACTGGGGAAAGATTATCAGTATTATCAGGATATAGTCTGGTTTTTACTTTTTCAATTGATTTAAATGCTTCATGATAAGTTGCTTGGCGGAATTTGTGAATGAAAGAAGGGGAGAAGATTTCTTTATAGGATTTTGGTTTAATTAAGGAGGCTGGAGTGAGTATATAAGCTGGAGATTCTGTTAAAACAGAAGTTTCTTCCATAGCAACATCATCTTGATTACTAGTTACAGTATTACTGGCGGTATTTAAACAACCTTTCAATTCACTAAGCTCTCCATTTCTAAATAAGTCGATTTCTCGATTTAATTCTTCTAATTTAGAAACAGAATCAACGCCAGGTAGTTCAGCCGATTTTACAAGATCTCTTCTCAAGTCATTCGCCTCAATCTCTCCATCCAATTCCTCGACTTTGATCCATCTTGATACTTTTTCCCAGGTTCCCAAAATGGCAGCTGCTTTAGGCTTAATTTTCTTTTTTTCATCAAAAATAGCATTCAAGTTCGTTTGTAAAATTGAACCGCTTCCTTTTACTTCCTTCAAATCAATAATATTAATATTATAAATATAAAGAAACGAATACATTCGATTTCCTAAAAGCTCTATTGGAATCGGATTGTCTTTATTATTAAGTTCAGATTTCATTGCAACATAGTCATTATCATCCATATCCTTTGGATCTTTAAGATATTTGAAGACCTTAAGAGAAATTGGAGAATGAGGCTGATATTGATTATCAGTATCCTGAGGGCTTTTTTTAGTACTACTGTCAACTGTAACTGTAGTGTCGATATCCATCTTAGTAATAGATTGATCCTGGCTCTGACTCTGAGCTTCACTAGTAGTAGATGCCAAATTTGCAAGAATATATTTGTCTAGTTGCTTTTGCAACATGTTTTTAAAACTATTCATTCCTTTAGCGTTAGCGGTCTTCTCGATCATCGATTTTGAAATTTGTGGCTTCAGGTTTTCATTCAATGCAGCCATTTTCTCAATAATCAGGAGACAAACTTTTCTAGCATCTTCGAGTTCTTGTGGATCTGGATCTGAATTTGACAAACCAGACTGGCAGTGAGAGGAAGATGCAGAAGAGGCGGCAACATTTGTGAAAAGGTGGAAGTAACTATTCTGAGGGTTTTCATGTGAAAGAAGAAGAGCTGTTGTGAGGCTCAGGGTGGAATAGATTTTGCGGGTGAAGTTGGACATTATGAATTATGTCTATTAAGGATCTGCTATACAATTTCTGAATAGAAGAGAGAATTGTTCAGGTTTGAACTACTATATTAGTCTATCTTATAACGAGTTACGACGTACTTAGAGCTCAGAAGTACACCGTATAATTGGTAGAGTATTAATACTGGTAGAGTAAATAAAATTGTTCTATTATTCGTTGAATTGGAACTAAGACTATTCAATGTCAATGATCAACTTGAAGTATCTACTTCAAAGTTATTATTAAAAGAGAAGGCTTAAATTATGTAAAAATCTAAAAAGTATTAAATTGATAATAATGACTCAACTAGTTAGTACTAAAGTCGATATAAGCCAAATTCTCTGTTGAATGATGAGTTTGGAGAAAATAACTCATTAAAATTCTCGTATTTTACATTCTATAAATTCGAAGGACATTCGGAGGACTATACAATTTGAGGAGAAAGGACAGTCTGACGATCATTTTGATTCGAGCTTAATGATAGAAAGTTGAAGCAGTTTACGGTTCATTCAACACAGTAAGAGAAAAGAGGAATCAGATACATTGAAATCAGACAAAAGTTAAAAAATTTTCAAACGACTGTCATCTAGAATAATTCTATGAAAGATGCAGAATTAATATGTATTGTGGAGGAGGAAATTTGACGATCCGATATACTTCAAATTAATTTTCTGAACACCGTCGTATTCGTGTAATCATATCAATGTTGAGTACAGTACAAGAGAGTAAAGATAGAGAGCATCGTGTCTAACACTAGTCGTCAATGTCTATTGATGTAGCAATAGGGCTCAATTTCCGAGAAGCTCATTTATCAATATCAAATTTTCATACTTATTATTAAAGGTCTGAGTTTAAACTTGATATACAATCGTTAATTTATAATCTACACAATAAACAAAAACTGTTGAAACTTGACATCACTGTCGTATTATATAAATGTTAAATAATAATTCTAGACTTCGAATTCGACAATAAAGGACTGCTATATTAGTTGTACAACGGAGCTTTATAGTAATACTCAAATACTCGTCAATTGTCTACACACTGAAGCAATTGGCTCCGACTCCAAAATGTTTATAGCTTGGTTTTTTTTTTAAAATTTTTGTTACTATCTAAATACTTTTAAATATTATTGACATCAGAATGAGGTGTTGCTTGTATATTTCTGTATTCTAGCTAATGGTTTTACATTAAGATTTTGTGTAATAAATAATGCATTATAGAAGCGCCTCACTAATTCCTCAGTAAAGACTCGACAGAGACAAGCGTAAGTGTACATTGAGACAATCTACAACTTCGTAATAATGAAGCATATTGACAAATAAGTTATACTTATCTAACATTTCAAAAGAATCATACTCAACAAATTTCAAAACTGCATGACTTACAGCCACTTAACTTAAATTCGAAATTGTATGATAAAAAATTTAAGAACTTAGAATATATTAAAATGAGTATTATGAAAATACTCAGTCTGGTGGACCTATACTCTAGCAGGGCCGTGAAGCCAATTCCAGAAGGCTGTCCACAAATCGCTCCAGGAAGTAATTTTCATACCCAAAAATAACACTACAAAAAGAATAGAAAAAAGAAGACAAAAGATCCAAATAGCTGGTAGGGGACTGCAGTTTTTTGCCCAATACAAACAATAAACGGAAAGAGCAATACATACAACCGTTAGCACAATCTCCCATATCAAAAATAATGTAAAGGCTGATGCACTTCTTTGCTCGTCTGTCAACTTCAAGGTCCTGGAGAAAAAACAAAAATTACAAAGTAGCTTGAATTACCGAACTCATTATAGTGCTGACTTAGATTATCAACTTTATATAAAATCTTAGGTCAAATAAAATGATACTAAAAAAAATTTCTATTAATCTAAATGTAGAATACCCTTTATTAGGAGTATCCCCTTTGGTATCTCCCTTTGTATCCTGCTCCCCTTTAGGATCTTCCACTTTCTCCTGTTCCCCTTTAATCTCTTTCTTTTTATCCGGATCCGTCTCAGCAAACTTATCCTCCACATGGTGTGCAGTAGCCCTCTCTTTATTAGCAAATGGACAATATGCATGACCATAATTCTGAAGT